>JGI24109J20143_1000044_pt1 | contig 24997 bp, 18 predicted proteins | sample Subbio11_8B_AprC_FD_20143 | JGI IMG/M metagenome (IMG submission 20143) | reverse complement strand
CGTAGTGAATGGACTGAAATCAAGCGAGCTTGTTTTTCTGAGTGCTTGGTTACTCCGGCTGGAAGCGTACGACGGATCAGTTCCACCTTACGCAACAGAACTGTCATCCGAGCGATCAACTCTTCAGGTTCGAAGGGTTTCGTGATGTGTTCATCAGCCCCCGATTCGAAAGACCCAAGCTTATCTCGCAGGCCAGATTGGCTGGTTAAAACCATAATGGGTGTGTGAGCAAACACCGGATCACGTCTCAAACGGCGGGTGACCTCATAACCAGAAATATCCGGCAAATTTAGATCGGTAATAATCATATCGGGTTTGATTAACGCCGCAGCTTCCAAACCCTGGGTGCCTGTAATTTCGGTATATACAACATGTCCATGTGGTCGTAGGGCATGGTCGATCATCCGGTGAAAAATTATTTCGTCGTCAATTAGCAAGACCGTAGCCATGGTTTCCTCCTTTATAGAGTATCCATCAATCGATTTTATCGGCTATCTGCGGTTTCGAATTTCTTGTATTACTCTTTCTAAGATAGGGATTTGTGCTCGGATTCCTGCGACCTTTTCGGTCGCAAGGGTTAGATCGCCCTTTTCCGCTTGAATGTCGAGTTCATGAGCAAGCGATGCGATTTGGTTCGCTTCGAAATTGGCAGCCACGCCTTTAAGATTATGAGCATTCAGCTTAACCGCAGCTACGTCACCCGCCTCGATGGCCAGATAGAATTGGTTGACTTTGGTTTCACACTGGTGAATGAATTCCTCAAAGGTGCTCAGGAAGAAAGGCAGATCATCACCGAACCTGGGCAGGATGCTTTCCAGGTAATTTGGTTCGCCGAGAGCTTTCGTCTTCCGTTTTCTTAATACCCTGGATAAAAATTCATCGTCATTCCCGAGGATGGGCGAGCTTTGAGATTTGGGCGAACTCTCGATGGGTGCCAGAGAAGCAATGAAGGGTTGAGTGGAATCCTTCGAGAAAGGCGGATTGATTACCCTGGGCAGCTCGGGTTGGACCGCTAGTTTCGGATTGATTTCATCTAATTGCTTATGACCGTCATCCTTAATGGGGATAGAAACAGAAGGAATGAGGGGTGTAACTTGTTGATTCTCTAATGGTGCTTGATTCGGCAATTGTTCAATCAAATCAAATAGTTCGTGAGGTTTGATGGGTTTAGATAAATAGGCATCCATGCCACTAGCCAGGCAGCGCTCAATGTCTCCAACCAAAGCATGGGCAGTCATTGCTACGATGGGGAGGTGGGTGCCTGTATTTTCCATCATGCGGATTTGCATGGTCGCCTCATAGCCATCCATTGCAGGCATAGAGATATCCATCAGCACCAGGTCAAAGGTATTATTTTGCAGGATTTCTAGAGCCTGACGGCCATGATCTGCTGTTTCAACCTGGTGGCCAAATTTAGTTAACAAATTAACCACCACTTTTCGGTTGATCGGGTTATCTTCGGCCACCAAGATCCGCCGACCTTGCCTGGTCTTCATTGGGCGGTTTTCAGGTCGAAGATTCGTCGATTGAACAAGGCTGCCTGTTTTTCTGGTTGGTGCTAAAACCTCTAGGAGGGTTTTTTCTAACGCCTCCAACCGCACCGGCTTAATGATTGTCGCTGCGACCTCAAGGTTTTCATATTCGGTATTGCTTATATGTTGGCCAATCGTGGTCAACAGAATGATTCGGGCACTGCTGGCCAGGTTTTCTTTTTTGATTTTCGATAAGAAGGGGTTAATCTTGTCCAATTCCAGGTCGCTATCAAGGAGGATAATCTGGTAAGGGCGCTTATTATTTTGCGCTTCAGTCATCCTTAATTCTGCCTGTTCGCTATTCGCAGTTTCAACAACCCGGCAGCCAAAATGTTTGAGCAAGATGACCAGATTCTGGCGGACAAATCGGTTTGAGGCGGCAACCAAAACTTTAACCTGATCGGTTTTGCGAAGTAATTCCGGGGATGGATTTTCTTGAATTTCCTGCTTCTGAAACACGGCACTGAAAGAGAAAGTACTCCCTTTACCAGATTCACTCAATAACGAAATTTTCCCGCCCATCAATTCCACCAATTGAGTGGAAATCGCCAACCCTAATCCTGTACCGCCGTATTTTCTGGTGGTAGACATGTCGGCCTGGGTAAAGCGGTCGAAAATTGTCGCCTGGCGTTCGAACGGGATACCGATACCGGTATCCTGAACATAAAAAGTCAGGGTGGCTTGTTTATCTAATTCGGCCACCTTACGAACATGGACGATGACTTCACCACCTTCGGTGAACTTGACTGCGTTACCTACCAGGTTGGTTAAAATCTGCCGCAAGCGGTTTGGATCGCCACGCAGCATGGTTGGAACATCCGTTTCGATGATGCAGATCAGTTCTAACCCTTTGCTGTATGCGCGTTGAGCTAAGGTGATGGTTACATTCTCGACAATTTTTCGTAAATTGAAGTCAGTAATTTCTAACTCCATCCTGCCGGCTTCGATTTTCGATAAATCGAGAATATCACTAATCAGATTAACCAGTGTTTCTGCGCTATCCAGGGCGGCGCTAAGATATTCCCTTTGCTCTTTCGCCAATTCTGTATCTAATGTCAGGTTGAGCATACCCAAAACCCCATTTAATGGGGTGCGAATTTCATGGCTCATATTGGCAAGGAATTCACTCTTTGCCAGGTCTGCTTCTTCTGCTTTCTGGCGGGCATAGACCAGTTCGGTAATATTATGGTACAGACCCAGGATTCCTAGCTCTTCACCGTTTACGATAACCGGAACTCCAAATATTTCCACATCGATCAGTTTGCCGAAGCGGGTAATTCGTTTTCCGACGGTACGTATTACATCTCCACGCTTGACCCTCCGGGAGAAATCGAGTGCATTCTCGCGAAGTTCAGGGGACGTGATCAGGTTGTCCAATTTTCCGCCAATTACTTCAACCTGCAAATATCCGAATAATCGCTCGAATGCCGGGTTGCAGGCAACGATCAGGCCATTTAGGTCCAGAGTAACAATCGCGACCGGATTGTTTTGGAATATACCTTCAAAATATTGCTTTTGGCGCTGAATTTCCGCTTCAGCGCGTTTACGTTGGGCAATATCATGAAAAATATAGATGACTCCTTGTTGGTATTCAGCCGACTGAAAAGGAAAACCAGTGACTTCGAACCAACCGTAAAGGAAAGGCATTGGGATTACCTGAGATTTGACCACAACTTTTTTCTGGATCGGTTCGACGACCCCAGGAAACACTTCTTCAATGTGTTTTCCAATCAAATTTCTATAAGTTGTTTCTAATTTTTGAACCGTGGCTTGATTACAGCGAATAATATTTCCATTCGAATCGGTCAGAATGATTAAGTCGGAAATGGCATCGAAAGTCGCTTCCCATTCCCGTTTGGCGCGGATGATCGAAGCCTCGGCTTGGTGACGTTCTAAAATTTCACGTTGCGAAATTTCTTTGACGGAATACAGTTCCGCGTTGCGATGTTCAAGCTGGGTTTTCAAGAACCCGATAAACCGGGCAACCCTATTTTCTCGATCCACCAGATAGAGGTTAAAACCAAGGAGGAAAAGCGCAAATAAATCTATCAGCCATAGTAAGGGTTGGGATACTTGGGCGATGATAAAATTTTGAAAAGTGACTGGATGGCCAGCCATGGCATTTTCGATAATGGTTGCCAGAACCGGCAAAGTCAGGGCAATACCTATTCCTAATTTTGGCAGGCTGGATTTTCGTAAGTTCTTCAAGCGAATTTCAGGACGTGGATCAGTTAACATGATTCCATTATAGGTATTTTAACGAAAGGCAGGAATAATCGGAACAAGTATTTCGCAACTATTCTGAGATTCGTCCATGAATCTTCACCCCCGATTATATTCTCTCAACCAGCCTTTCGAGCATTTGGTTGGATCATTTTTTTATCCGAACCCGGCGACGGATGGTTGTTGAATTTCCCGATATGTTTTTGTCCATCGTGGGGCGTGGAATAGTTTACCTAATTGTTAATAGAAAGATTTTTATTTGTTGCTATATGACATTATAATTGAGTGACATGGTAAAAACCAGTTATCATACCTTTCTTAATTTGAGTTGAAGTGCGTCGACAAATTTTGGCGTATTGAATAATATGAATATTGACGATGACCACGGGACGACTATTCAGCGGCGTGACGGTCGCCAGCAACCTGGCCGTTCCTGGAGAACCTGGCTGATTGGCAGACCATTACGAACCGCCGATGCCCCTCACCAAACGATAGGCAGGTTTATCGGCCTGGCGGTGTTTGCTTCGGATGCGCTTTCTTCAACCGCATATGCTACCCAGGAAATGCTCGTCATTTTGATCATTTTAGGATCCGATGCTTATAACTACGTCTTTCCATTGACCATCGGGATTGTTGTTTTATTATCGATTGTTGCCATCTCCTATGAGCAGACCATCCACGCCTATCCCAACGGTGGGGGTGCATATAACGTATCCCGCGATAATTTGGGGAGCTTTCCAGCGAAAGTTGCTGCGGCCGCATTGCTGACCGATTACATCCTGACCGTCGCGGTTTCCATTTCATCAGGAATCGCTCAGATCACATCCGCATTACCCGATTTATTTCCATATCGGGTATGGATTGCGGTTGTAACGGTGCTATTGATTATGCTGGTTAATTTAAGGGGGGTGAAAGAATCCGGAGTAACCTTTGCTATCCCAACTTACTTTTTTGTGGCAGCCATGTTTGTGACCATTGGAGTTGGGTTATTCCGGTATGCAAGCGGTTCTTTGGGTACGGTGATCGATCCACCCCCAATCGAAATGGCACATTTAACCCAGGGTGTAATGGCGTTTATTATATTACGGGCATTTTCAAGCGGGACTGCAGCCCTGACGGGAATCGAGGCGATTTCGAATGGTATCCCTGCTTTTCGTGAACCGCGCACAAAAAACGCCGGTCAAACATTAATCATCATGTCGGTCATCTTAGGCTCCTTCATGCTGGCGATTTCTTTTCTCGCAGCTAGCATTCAGGCTGTCCCTTCCGAAGAAGAAACGGTTATATCACAGCTTGGAAGGACCGCTTTCGACGGGCGAGGTATCCTTTATGGCTCATTGATCTTAGCTACAACCGTAATTTTGATCATGGCTGCCAACACAGCCTTCGCGGATTTCCCTCGTGTTTCTGCAATTACAGCCACAGATGGTCTCCTTCCACGGCAATTGACCTATCGCGGCAGCCGGTTGGTTTATTCACGGGGTATTGTTTTGTTGGCCTTGGTGGCATCCTTATTGATTATCGTTTTTCAAGCAAGTGTGACCCGCCTGATTCCCTTATATGCGGTGGGTGTTTTTCTTTCATTTACACTATCTCAATCCGGAATGGCACACCGATGGTGGAAAATTGGTCATTTGATCCCCGGTGAAGTAAAAAAAGAACTCGGCTCTATTTTGCGGTATGAGAAAACCTGGGTCATTAAAATGGTCATCAATGGCTTCGGTGCAATGTGTACAGGCGTTGTGATGTTCATTTTCGCCTTTACCAAGTTTGCCGATGGCGCCTGGATTGTGTTAATCATCATTCCGACCTTAGTTTTTATGTTCAGGGGTATCCAAAAGCATTATGTCCGGCTAGCCCGAGACTTATCCTTAGAGCATTACGGCGCACCACCGCAAATTGCTCGCCATCGGGTGCTCATCCCAATTGGCGGGGTCCATCGAGGAACCTTGGCTGCTTTGCGGTATGCGCGGACCCTTTCGGAAGACATTACTGCTGTATTGGTTTCGATCGATCCAGACGAAGCGGAAAGAGTTCGCCAGAAATGGGCGATTTGGGGAGATGGCCGCCGGTTGGTAATCCTTAATTCACCGTATCGATTGTTTATCGAACCGCTTCTTCAATATATTGATGAACTTGATATGCAACGTCAACCCAATGAGGTTATCACGATTGTCGTACCCGAATTTGTTCCGCGCCACTGGTGGTCGAGTCTTTTACATTCACAAACTGCGGCAACCTTGCGGATGGCGTTATTATTTCGCAAAGATATCGTCATAACCAATGTTCCTTACCAGGTTGATTAATAGCACCCCTACGAGGTATAAAAATGGAGATTATTGTGGTTGGTTGTGGTCGATTGGGTTCTGCCCTGGCATACCGCCTATTTAATGGCGGGCATAAAGTTGCCATTATAGACTCGGTTCAAGCCACATTTCATATGATCCCACCCGATTTTAGCGGTCGGAGATATGAGGGTGATGCTTTGTCTCAAGATGTCCTTGTTCGGGCTGGAATTGAAACGGCGGAAGCCGTTGCGGTTGTAACAAATTCGGATGCAATTAATGCAGTTGTAGGTCATGTCGCCCGAACCGTCTACAATATCCCCAATGTTATTGTTCGAAATTATGATCCGAAGTGCCGTTTGCTTTTTGAATTACTCGGTTTGCAAGTGATCAGTTCCACCAGTTGGGGGGCTCAAAGAATAGAGGAGCTCTTAACTTCATCGGGGTTGCAGTTAATATTTTCGGCTGGTAATGGAGAAGTTGAAGTTTATGAGTTTATTGTCCCACCTGGCTGGAGTGGGAAAACGCTTTTAGATATTTTACCAACGGATGAATGCCTGCCAATTTCGATCACACGCGCTGGTAGAGCAATGCTGCCAAACCAAGAGTTTGTCCTAACCGAAGGAGATTTGATCCATATAAGCGCGACCGACCGGGGCAGTTTCATTTTGCGAAAAAAACTGTCTAACCAAAGGGAGGTCTGAAGATGTATGCGATTATTGCTGGGGGCGGTCGAACCGGTGCGCAGCTTGCCCGAATCCTTGTTGCCCAAGACCATTTTGTCCAACTAATCGAATGGAGGCCGGAAGTATTAGCCCGCCTACATAAAGAACTCCCGACCGAGAGCATTTTCGAAGGTCGAGCAATTGAACCCAATACGTTGGAAAAAGCGGGTGCAGAAAAAGCAAATGTTCTTGCGGCTTGTACCACGGACGATGAGGTGAACCTGGCAATCTGTTACATGGCACGTGTTCGCTTTAAAATACCACGGACGATCGCGCGGATTAATAATCCGAGTAATGCCTGGCTGTTTGATAAAAAATTCCATGTGGATGTGGCGGTAAACCAAGCGGAGATCATGGCTTCGATCATTGAGGAAGACATGTCCTTGGGCGACATGATGACATTACTAAAACTGCGCCGTGGCAATTATTCTCTGGTTGAGGAAAAAATACCGGAAGGGGCACCGGGTCTTGGTATCGCGATCAAGGATCTTAAATTACCCGACCGGTGTGTAATTGCTGCAATTATCCGCCATGGAGAGGTTATCGTTCCCCGCGGGATTACCATTCTAGAGGCTGGTGATGAGATACTGGCAGTAACAGACCCCGATGGTGCTCATCAGCTTGCCAGGTTACTGTCTGGACAGCCGAATAACGGGCGCTAATTTTGAATGGAACAGGTAATATTTATTAACGTTGGTTTCACTGTTTCAGATAACCGAACGGCACAGAATTTTCGGATCTCGAAACATTGACCGTCGGAACACTGTGAGGTATAATACCGGCCTAGTCTATCGGTTAGAGATCTGTGCGCTGCGGAAATCGCCAAGCAAAAATGAGCGTATGTCTGGTTTGGCAATTTGCGCAGAACACAGTGAAAAACATTTCACTGGTGAAAGGATTCCAATATGCCCAAAAGGACATACCAACCAAAGATTCGACGCCGTGTGCGTGTACATGGTTTTCGTGCACGCATGGCGACTGCTGATGGGCGCGAGGTATTAAAACGCCGGCGCTTGCGTGGTCGTCATCGTTTGGTGGTAACGAGAAATAACCACGTAAAAAGCCCGCGTTGGTAAACTACTGTCCAACCCCGCCAGCCAACTGTCCATTCTTGTAAGCCTAGAACACTGGGCAGTTAGAGCAGATAGGTATATGGGTGAATCGCAAATATCGGCTGACTCGATCAACCGATTTCCAGCAGGTAAAAAGGACTGGGCAGCAATTTGGGCACCGATTGGTGGTGATGCTGGTAATGCCAAACGAAGTTGGACTGCCTCGGGTCGGCATCGCTGCCGGACGGGTGATGGGCAGCGCGGTAGATCGCAACCGGGTAAAGCGCAGACTGCGGGCCTGTATAGCCCTTCGACTGCCCAAAATGGTCAAGGGATGGGATGCAATATTTATTGGCCGACCTCCCTTACTAAAAGCCAGTTATGGCCAATTGCAGGCTGCGATAGATGATGTTTTACAACAATCAGGGCTATTACAAAATAGCCGAAAAGTAAAAAAATGATTGAGCACGAATACCCAACCGAACCTCGTTTGCGCGATTTACCTTTCAACTTAATGAACTTCCCGAAGTGGTTATTGTTGGGATTGGTCCGTTTGTACCAAAAAACTATTTCCTCATCTTTGCCCTCCAACACCTGCCGTTTTTATCCCTCCTGTTCTCACTATGGATATCAGGCCATTTACAAATATGGGGTGCTCAAAGGGACCATCAAGGCGGTTTGGCGTGTATTACGGTGTAATCCGTTTAACTCAGGTGGATATGATCCAGTAAATTGATAGGATGAAATCTGAATGCAACCGGTTAGGATCGAATTTCCAAGGTTAGAAAGCCAGAATGAAAAGATCTAGACTCTCACTAATTTTGTTATTTATTGTGGCAGCGATGCTTCTGTCCTCATGTGGAGAAATGCTGTCGGGAACGAGCTGGCCTGGTGTAAGCTCGAATGGAGACACTCTGTTTGTAGCATACAGGAATCATGTTTATGCCGTTCGAGTGTCTGACGGAACCATGTTGTGGCGGTTTCCGGCGGATGGCGGTCCACAGATGTTTTTTGCAATGCCAGTACTGACCGACAACCAACTATTGGTCGGCGATTATGACTCCAATTTGTACAGCCTGGATCCGAACACAGGAGTCGAGCGATGGGTGTTTAGAGAGGCCAATGGAGATTGGATCGCAAGCCCACTGGTTGTAAATGATATGATCCTTGCTCCGAATGGTGATCACAATTTGTACGCATTGGCGATGAATGGGTCACTCTTATGGAAGTTTCCTACCGGAAATCCGCTATGGTCGCGCCCGGTTAGTGATGGCGAATTTGTGTACCAAGCCTCGATGGATCATCATCTTTATGCAATCGATTTGCGGGATGGTTCAAAAGTCTGGTCGACCGACTTGGGTGGGGCTGTAATTTACTCGCCGACTATAAGTGAAGATGGTGTATTGTATGTTTCCACCCTTGCGCGCAACCTTTCAGCAATCGAGGCCGCAACTGGAAATATCCTATGGCAGCGCTCCTTCGAAGAGAATTTATGGACACAGCCGGCTTTGCACGAAGATCGTCTGTTTTTTGGCGACATGGCTGGGCAGATTTACTCTGTTTCCATCACGGATGGGGGCGACATTTGGACCCAAAATGTTGACCAACCGGTGACCGGCCAACCGACCATCATGGATGAAATGGTCATCTTCCCCATCGAGGAAGGTATGCTGATAGCAACCAGTTTGACTGGTGAACGGTTATGGTCGATTACCGTTGACGGTAAATTGTTTACCGGCCCAGTTGTGACAGGGGACCGGCTGGCAGTTGGGATATCCGGAGGCCAAAATTTCCTTAAGTTGATTGGCTCCAACGGGTCGGATATCTGGACCTTTGTACCGCCCAATTAGGAAAAGGCAGGAAAATATGTGGGACACATTAATTATTACGCCCTTTATCAATACCATTTTGTTCATCTATACCCTGGTTGGGCATAATTTCGGTATTGCGATCATCCTTTTTACCCTCTTGATACGGCTGATCACTCACCCGTTGATGGTGCGTCAGATTAAAGGCGCTCAAGCCATGCAGCAATTACAGAAAAATGAGAAATGGCTAAAAATTCAAGAAAAATACAAAGGTGATAAAGAAAAGCTGGCGAAAGAACAGATGGCGTTATATAAAGAATTAGGCATCAATCCATTCGCCTCCTGTTTGCCTACGATCATCCAACTTCCGATCATTTTTGGCCTTTATCAAGCGATCATTTTATCCCTGGCCAGCACGCCGGTTGATCTGCTCAACCTGATTCGCCACATCTATCCAGGTTTATTGAAGGTTGAGTCGCTGATTCCGCTCAACTCTCGTTTTTTTTGGATGGATCTTGGATCGCCGGAGCGGTTGTTAATACCCGGAATACCTTTTGGAATTCCAATTTTGGTTGTTTTGGTAGTCGTATCCACGTATGTGCAGGGCAAGTTAATTTCACCACCGGCGGCTAATCCCAAAGACCAGACCGCCGCGATGACCAACATGATGAATATCTATATGCCGATCTTCATGGGCTACCTGGCTTATACCCTGGCTTCTGGATTAGCGGTTTATTTCATCGCTTCAAATCTGGCAGGGATCCTTCAGTATGCGATGCTAGGAAGAGTCAACTGGGCCAATGTATTTCCCTTTTTGAAGAAAGCGGAAGAAACTAAGATCGTCAAGAAGAAAACAACTTGACAGATTTCTTGCAGGTGGGTCAACCATTGCCTGATGGAAGCACAGAATATGGAATTATCGAGGCCGATATGAGTCAAGAAAAAACAACATTGGAAATTATTGCCCCTTCGGTAGAAGAAGCGGTTGAGAAGGGTTTACACCAACTGGGATTGGCCGAGGACGCGGTTGAGGTTGAAGTATTGGATGCGGGCAATAAGGGGTTTCTTGGATTAGGAACCCGGCAGGCGCGCATTCGTTTGCTGCTCAAATCGAGCGAACCACAAGCGGCCGCGACTGTTCTTAAACGGGCTTCCAGCCATATGCAACGTAATGAAAAAAACGATGAGGTGGTAGAAAAAATCGAAGAACCCGTGATAAAACCGTCCATCGACAGGCCATTGTCTTCCGATGAAACACGAGTTTTGGAAGTGGCCGAACAGGTGACTGGTGAGCTCTTGGAGAAGATGCGCGTCCGGGCGAGATTAAAAACACAAATGCTGGCTCCTCTAGATGATAAGGACCAGGCGATGGTGTTGGTGGAAGTCCAAGGTGATGATCTCAGTATCTTAATTGGCCGTCGTTCAGAAACACTCAATGCTCTCCAATATATTACCAGCCTAATCGTTGCCAAAGAAGTTGGGTATTGGGTGCCGCTTATGATCGATGTTCAGGGTTACCGGGCTCGCCGCGATCGGCAATTGCGGGTTTTGGCACGCCGGATGGCGGAACAGGTGACTCATACCGATAAGAAAATGGCGCTAGAACCCATGCCAGCCAACGAAAGGCGAATTATACATTTGGAGCTTCGTGAACATCCAGAAGTGTTCACCGAAAGTTCTGGCGAAGAACCAAACCGTAAGGTTATTATCTATCCCAAATAAAATAAAACCTGAAATATCGGATCTCAAAACCTCTTTAATATAGATCCTTTGTGATGAGGGTAGCAGCCAATCCGGAATCAACCTGATGTTCGTTAATCCGAAAACCCAGGTTTTTTCCAGCACCTGCTTTCGGAGGTGAAGATGAAGGCCGTAGATATCATTATTAATAAGCGTGATCGAAAACCGCTTACCCGGGAAGAAATCGAATTTTTTGTTCAAGGGTTCACGAGTGGAGAAATACCGGATTATCAGGTTTCAGCCTGGGCGATGGCAGTCGTGCTTAATGGAATGACAGACCAGGAAACAACAGACCTTACCCTGGCTATGGTCCATTCGGGTGAAAAGTTGGATTTATCAGCCATCGTTCCAATGGCGGTAGATAAACATTCAACCGGTGGTGTGGGTGATAAAACGACATTGGTGGTTGAACCGATTGTAGCCGCCTGCGGATTGCCGGTTGGGAAAATGTCCGGCCGGGGACTTGGTTTCAGTGGTGGGACACTGGACAAACTGGAGTCTATTAAAGGATTCCGCACCGATTTAAGCACAGATGAATTTCTTCACCAGTTAGGCACCCATCATTTGGTGTTGACCGGTCAGAGTGCCGACCTGGCTCCAGCAGATGGAAAATTATATGCTCTGCGGGATGTGACCGGTACCATACCCTCCATCCCATTAATTGCTTCATCGGTCATGTGCAAGAAAATTGCTGGGGGAGCGCAGGCGATTGTGCTGGATGTCAAAATAGGGGTAGGGGCGTTCATGCAAACCTTGGAAGAAGCCCGGACCCTATCTCGGTTAATGGTTGAAATTGCTCGTTTGAGCGGGCGGCGGGCAGTCGCTATCCTTTCGGATATGAATCAGCCCCTCGGAAATGCAGTTGGAAATGCCCTCGAAGTTAAAGAAGCGATCGATATGCTGCGTAACGGGAGCGCACCGGACGATTTTTACGAACATTGTATGGAAATTTCTAGCCACATGTTATTGTTAGGAAAACTGGCAACCGAACTACGTGAGGCCCGCGACCTGGCAGAATTGGCATTACGGGAAGGACGGGCCTGGGAGCGCTTTAGAACCCTTATTTCAATCCAGGGCGGAGATGTCCGTATGGTTGATGACCCAGAATTGTTGCCGAAAGCGTCCATCATAGAATCCGTTCTCTCTCCGCACAGTGGTTACTTGTCCGGGGTACATGCCCGCGAGGTTGGTGAAACCGCAGTGGATTTAGGAGCGGGAAGAGGACGGAAAGGTGATCCGATTGATCCAGCGGTTGGGATCCTCATTCACCACAAAGTGGGCGATTTTGTCGAAAAATCGCAGCCTTTGTTTACCATCCATGCGAATAATGAAGAAAAACTTGCCCAAGCCAAGGAGCGGCTTCTCAAAGCTCATACCTGGTCGCAGGCTCCCGTACCACCCTTAGAATTGTTTTACGGACTCATCGATTGAATCGCAACCATCAATGAGGTTGGAGGTTTTTCAAGCCACGGTGAGCTGTAAGGGGTGGTTACACTTTGGCTGATGGTTGGATGATTTGTATGTTCTAAGCCTGGCTGCTGCAACCGTTGGTTTAGGCGACATTGCTATTAAGTAAAATTCATGGGATAATACCACCAATCGTAAAAAGCCATGATGGAAACGAGTATGCTCAGGCGAAACTGGCAGAGAACCCGGAAAAGGTGAGACCCGGGGCAGTGCGCAGAGCAGAAAATCCTTCCAGAGCTGCAATCTGAACCCAGGTCTATCTGTCAGTAGGGGCGCCGGCTTCGCCAGTCGTTATCAATGGCGCAGGTATCCTTTTTTTTCGGACGTATCTGGTGGAGTGTCTGCATTTTTGTAGAAAACAGGGTGGTGCCGCGGGAATTTTCTCTCGTCCCTGGCCGGGATGAGGGTTTTTTTGTTAACCGTAGTTCCATCCAAAACAATCTAAGGAGTGCGAATGTTTCGACCCGTATCACCCAAACTAAATGTAGGTTTAATGGAAGAAGGTGTCTTGCGGTTTTGGAAGTCGCATAGCATCTTTAAGAAATCCTTACAGCAGCGTGAAAATGAACCTAGGTACATTTTTTATGAAGGCCCGCCAACTGCTAATGGGAAACCAGGGGTACACCATGTTTTGGCGAGGGTTTTTAAAGATATTTTTCCGCGCTATAAAACGATGCGCGGTTATCATGTCGGCCGGCGGGGTGGTTGGGATACCCACGGTCTGCCTGTTGAGATTGAAGTGGAAAAAAAGCTGGGCTTTACCAATAAGCAACAAATTGAAGATTATGGCATTGCGCGCTTCAATGAACTCTGCCGCGAATCCGCATTCACCTATATTCAGGAATGGGAAAAGCTCACCGACCGGATCGGGTATTGGGTCGATTTAGAGACTGCTTATATTACATATAAAAATGAATATATCGAATCGGTATGGTGGATTTTAAAAAATTATTGGGAAAAAGATCTCCTTTACCAGGGATTCAAAGTTGTTCCCTATTGCCCGCGCTGCGGGACTCCGCTCTCCGACCATGAAGTCGCATTGGGTTATGACGAAGCCACAGACCCCTCGGTTTTCGTGCGTTTGCCGTTAGTAGACGAACCAGGGACTTCCCTGTTGGTTTGGACTACCACTCCGTGGACACTGCCGGCCAATGTGGCGGTTGCCGCCCATCCCGATGAAGACTATGTCATCGTGGAACGCAGCATCGATGAGTTTTGCACAGAGCGGTTAATCCTCGCCCAGGCTTTATTGGAAAAAGTCTTTGCTGACGAAAAGGTTAAGATTGTAGGTAAAGTATCAGGGAAAGCATTGAAGGGCAAACGCTACCAACCCTTATTTACTTTTGTGCCGACCGACAAACCAGCCCATTATGTTGTGATGGGAAAATTCGTTACCACACAAGATGGTACCGGTTTGGTACACATGGCCCCAGCATTCGGGGCTGAAGATATGAATGCGGCGATAGAATTTGACCTTCCGGTGGTAATGACCGTTGCTCCAGACGGGACTTTCATCCCTGCTGTGCGCCCATGGGCTGGAATGTTTGTCAAAGATGCTGATCCGTTGATCACCGAGGATTTGCGCAGTCGCGGATTGCTGCTGTACGCGGGCACGTACACCCATACATACCCCTTCTGTTGGCGCTGTGACACACCCTTACTTTATTATGCGCGCCCGACCTGGTATATCCGCACCAGCCAGTATAAAGATCGCATGGTAGAGCTTAACGAAACGATCAACTGGTATCCGGGGCATATTAAACAAGGGCGATTTGGTAACTGGTTGGAAAATAATGTCGACTGGGCATTAGGACGCGAACGATATTGGGGTACACCTCTACCCGTTTGGGAGTGTGAGAAATGCAACCATCAAGAATGTATAGGATCGGTTGCCGAGTTAGAAGAAAAAACAAGCCGCAATTTGAAGGATCTGGATTTGCACCGTCCGCATGTTGACGAGGTGACTTTTTTATGCACAAAATGCGAAGGGAAGATGAAGCGGGTGCCCGAGTTGATCGATGTGTGGTTCGATTCGGGGTCGATGCCGTATGGGCAGTGGCATTATCCCTTTGAAAATGCGGCACAGTTCAAGGGTCAATACCCGGCAGACTACATTTGTGAAGCGGTCGATCAGACACGCGGTTGGTTCTATTCTCTGCATGCCATTAGCACACTCCTTAACGATCAAGTCAGTTTTAAGAATGTGATTTGTTTAGGGTTGATCCTGGACGGTCAAGGGGCAAAAATGTCTAAAACCCGCGGCAATGTCGTCGACCCGTGGGATGTAATCCGCCAAAACGGCGCAGATGCCATGCGATGGTATCTCTTCACCGCCAGTCCGCCGGGGCAAGAACGGCGCTTCTCCGCCGATCTAGTAGCTGAAGTTGTTCGTAACTTCACATTGACTTTGTGGAATACCTATTCTTTTTTTGTTACGTATGCGAATCTCGACCATTGGAAACCGGATGCAAACGTAACACCACAGTACAGCGACCTGGACCGCTGGCTGCGATCTACCTTGCACGCCCTGGTCCGGGATGTGACCGCTGCAATGGAAAACTATGATGTTTTAGGGGCAACCCGGCCCATCGAGACCTTTGTCGATCAGCTCTCAAACTGGTATTTACGCCGCTCCCGGCGCCGGTTCTGGAAGAGTGAGTCGGATGACGATAAGCATGCAGCTTACGCGACCCTTTATGAGGCGCTGGTGACCGTCTCGCACTTGCTGGCACCCTCGATGCCCTTCCTGGCCGAAGAGGTTTATCAAAACCTGGTTCGAAAGGTTGATTCAAAGGCTGCCGAATCGGTTCATCTGGCAGACTGGCCTGCCTGGCAGCCAGCTCTAGTCGATGATAAATTGAACCGAGAGATGTTACTGGTAATGAAACTGGCTTCCGTTGGTCATGCAGCCCGCAATAAAGCCAATCGAAAAGTACGCCAACCGCTATTGGAGGTTGCTTTCTCGGTCGGGAATGCTGACGAAATGCGGGTTATTGAGTTGTATGAAGAGATTTTAGCAGATGAACTCAATGTAAAACGGGTCCGATCGCTCGATACAGCCGGTGAGGTTGTTTCTTACACTCTTAACCCGCTCCCGAAACAACTTGGGCAAAAATATGGACGCCGTTTCCCGGCTATCCGGACGGCATTAGCCGCCTTGGAGGCGGAAGAAGCTGGGCGAAGGTTACTTGATGGGCATGCCGTTGAAGTAAACGTGGAAGAAGAGGTATTCAATATATTGCCAGAAGAAGTTGAAGTTCGGGCTTTAGCCAGGGAAGGTTATGCTGTTGCCTCAGAAGGAGCTATCCTGGCGGCTTTGGTGACAGACCTGACCCCTGAACTGGTACACGAGGGCTTGGCACGTGAATTTGTCCGCCGTGTTCAGGATTTGCGCAAACAAGCTGACTTAGATATTTCCGACAGGATCCGCTTGTTTTACAGTGCTACCCCTGGTTTGAGTGAGGCCGTTCATGCCTTTACCGAATACATCGTGGGCGAAACTTTGTGTGTGGAGTTGGTTGAAATAGAGCCAAATACGGAACTTGTTTCAGCCAAGGCGATATTCGACAATGAGGAAGTATCGATCGGTCTTCAAAAAGCCAGCGGTTAATCGTTCGCTAATCGATCGATTGCACCACAAAAAAAACCTCCTCGTAAAACAGTAAGTTGAAATTGGAGTCTCCACTCTTTTCGGAAAGCCCGCAAAAAGCTGGCCTGGTTTACCAAGTTTCTTCAGTAGACATAATCCTTAAACCTAACGGATCATTTTGGCGGTTGGATCCTATTATTATGCGTTCATTTTATATCTTTAACCTATGCAGAATAGAAATGCTCGAAAATGACCCCCTACTCAAGGATAAAAATATGTGATATAAAATGCTTAACCCTGCTGTGTTCGTGATGCAGCACGACCGGTTTTGAGCCAACACGAATAAAAAGGGTTCCAATTTCACTGGAGTAACGCGATAGGCGTAAGCCAAGGCGGAGCTTGGTGGGAGGATCCCGTACCTGCGCAAGCAGGTTCAAAACTAAGCGGCACACGGCATGGCGGGGGGTTTTTTAATAATTACCTCAAGAGCGCTATGTCAAACGCGCTTTTTTTAATCTACATCGATTGTTGACAAGCAATAATATTCTGACTAAACTATATTTATCTAGTAGACGGAGGAGAATGCCATGTCACCATCGTATCGGCTGGTTCTCAAATCTGGCGTGGATGCAGGGAAGATCTTTCCACTCGAAAGGTCGCAAATTACTATAGGTAGAGAACATAACACCGATATCACCATAAGCGACCCAGAAATTTCCCGACGGCATGCGCATATTTTCCAGCAAGGTGAAAATTATATTATTGAGGACTTAGGATCAACCAATGGAACGTCGGTAAATGGTCAACGTTTAGTTGGTCCGTATATCTTACGTCCGACCGAATTAATCACCCTAGGCGAAAATACCCATCTGATTTTTGAAGCTGTTATGATGGATCCGGACGCGACGGTGGCAGCGATCAAACCAGGAGTTCAAGCGCCATATCCAAGCACTCGAAAACCACAAGCTGAATCTAATCCCCCCCCTTACCAACCAGCGAATATTCCACAGACTTCGTATGGTTATGCCGGTCAAGTACCTGAACCGCCCATCCCTGCAAGGACGACCGGTAAACGGAAAATTACTCCATGGGTCATTGTACTGATCATATTGGTCATCCTGATTGTATGTAGTTGTATTGGATTTATAATTTTCGATGCCTTAAATCTTTACTGTGAGGTGCCTGGGATCATGAACTTATTAATTCCGGGTGCTTGCCCTCCATAGATCGATGATGTATGAGTGTTACAGGTAATCCCGAACCATCTTTCAATAAAGTGACTTCTTCATCGCCTAAATGGAGCAGCAATACGAAAACCGTTGTTGCTCTAATCATGGTCGCCATAATTGCAGGCTTATTGATTCGCTTCCGGCAATTAGTGGTTCCTCTGTTCGTTGCGATCATTATGGCTTATTTAATTTATCCGCTGGCTAATTTTTTACACAAGCGAGTTGGAATTTCTTGGCGATTGTCTGCCTTAACCATATTAATCTTAATGTTGGTCACCCTGCTTGGGCTGCTTACGTTAGGGGGGTTGGCAATCGTGGAACAAGTACAAAGTTTGATCCTTTTTATTCAAGACCAAATCCGGGATATCCCAACGATCATTGCTGAATTGTCCGCTCATCCCATTGATCTGGGTTTCTTTCAAATTGACTTGGCAACCTACGACCTGACCAGCCTGGTCAACCAGTTATTGGGGATGATCCAACCCATTTTGTCGAATACCGCCAATATTTTGGGCAGAGTCGCGGCTGGGGCTGCAACAACCCTTGGGTGGACCTTTTTTGCTCTCCTGGTTTCATATTTCATTTTGAATGATTCGGGTGGTGTCCGTGCCCGGTTGATTAATCTGCAAATTCCGGGATATAACGAAGATCTTACCCGAATGGGATTTGAACTCGGCCGCATCTGGAATGCCTTCTTGCGTGGGCAATTGATCATTATTACCCTAACGATCTTTATTTATATCTTTTTGCTAGGAGCAATGGGGGTCAGGTTTTACTTTGGTCTGGCAATTTTGGCGGGATTGGCGCGATTTGTCCCATACATCGGTCCTTGGGTCACATGGATTACCTATGGTTTGGTAACCTATTTTCAGGGGTCAACGATTCTGGGCATGGAGACCTGGTTTTATGTTGTATTTGTCCTGGTAGTGGCAATCGTCGTCGATTTCACTCTGGATAATTTTGCTGTACCTCGTTTGATGGGCGATGCGTTAGATGTTCATCCAGCTTCAATTATGGTGGCCGCCCTGATTTCAGCCAGTTTATTCGGATTAGTGGGCGTTTTATTGGCGGCCCCGGTCATGGCAACCATAAAATTGATCGTGAATTACTTAACCCGCAAATTGTTCGATCTAGACCCTTGGGCAAAAATCGAGAAACTAGCAGACCGCGAACCTGCACCGTTGGTCAAGAATATCGCAACAACCGTTAACCGAATCTTCGAATGGGTTCGCCGACGGATTAATCGACGCTGGCCAGAGGGTGTACCTGTTTTTATATGGGTCGAGGGATTTATTAATGGGGTAAAGCGGTCTTCGACAGGTAATCGAAACGTAAGAAAACCGGATGAAAACACTATCGTAGAAACCACCATAACACCTGAACCTGAGACTGGAGGAGCTAAAAATGAGTAATTCCATGGATCCAAAGACGAATACGGTTGCTGAAACCGAAAATTACATGGCCTGGCAGGCAGAAGAGGCCGACGGAGAAACTACCTATCATCTGGAATTGAATAATGTAACCATTCATTTTTTTACCGAAGAATGGGAAGAATTTCTCACCCTGGCGCGCGCAATTGTCCGCGACGCAGATGGTAAGTAGGTGTCATTTCTTTGTTTTTAAATGGGCTGCGGGATTGACGCAGCTCATTTTTTATATTTCTTCCACGGGTCTGGCTATTAATGGTCGTGGAACATTCCTTAAGGCTGACTTTACTGTCGGGCACCACCACGCTTACTTATCAGGTAGTTATTAATTTCCTGAGATTCAGGGTGATCCTATCAAGCGGGTGGTTAATCGATCCGGTTGGCTCAAACTATCGAGGTTGGTGTAAACATTGAACTGGTCACGGCGCGCATAGCCGATCAAGGTTACTCCTAACCCTTTTGCCATATCGATAGATAATGAACTGGGTGAAGTGCGTGAAATTACGATCGAGGCACCCATGCGGACTGCTTTTTGCAGCATATCAGAGCTGATGCGGCCTGTGGTCAATAGGATGCGTCTACCGAGGGGGAGAGATTTCAACAGGATCAAACCGCTAATCTTGTCCAGGGTATTGTGGCGGCCAATATCCTCAGCGATGGCGAGGATTTCTTCCCCATCGGTTATCATAGAACAATGGACACCCCCTACTTCGTGATACAGGTTTTGGAATTCAAAAAGGTGGTCCATAATACCCAAAATTAATTGGGTGGTCATGACCTCGCTTGGGCCAATTACGGCTTTAATCGGGGCTGCCTCACCAGTCATTCCACCGTCACAACCTGATGTTCGCCACCAATGGACAGGCTTTTCCACAGGGCGGTGTAACCAGACATCGATATTTTCGCTATTTTCGCATGGTCTGATGATTGCTATATCGTCGTATTTCTGAATGATGCCTTCGTTGTATAAAAAACCGACCGCAAGTGCTTTCAGATCGATGGGTGTGCACCTGAAACTTAGCCAAACCTCTCCATTGACGGTAAGGCTGACATTGGCTTCGGTGATGATGCGGCTCTCTACAAGCTCGCTGCCTTGAGAAGTGACCTTAAGGAATTGGATTGGTTGGTAAGGTAAATTTTTCATTTTTTCGATGTTCGTTAGGAAGACAAGTATCTCCTTGATTTTACTCGACTACTCAAAAATTTATATCGAATGGTTAACCTACTTCCCCACCTTTGACCTAATTTGTCTTCCTAATGGGGATTTCTGATGAATAACCAGGGAGGTAAATTCGCGGTAGAATTGTCGGTATCCATGAAAATAGAAATGATTTTTCAAACGGTCGGGCGGGTATGGTTGGTTATAATTCTGGTCAGTTTTCTTAAGGGATGCGACGTTATTGATCCGGTAGTTGAAACCCCTCCCGATCCGCCGATTTCAGAACAAACTGCCGATGGGTTTGGGACACATTTACCACCAACCATAGAACCTTCCTTGACGCCTCGTGTACCCATCCTTCCCGCTACCCCGGAAAATACCGCCCTTGCTACAATCCCAGGTCAACCTATTTTGCTCAGTTCAACTCCAACACCTGAAATAATTTGTGACCTGGCAGGGGCAGGCAACCCACTCGACGTAACTATTCCCGATGACACCCGTATGCTGCCGGGTGAATCCTTTTCGAAGACCTGGCGTTTGGAAAACCGGGGGAATTGTGTTTGGACACACGATTATTCGCTGGCCTGGTTTTCTGGAAGCAATTTTGGTGCAGCTCACCTGCAACCGCTGTATACCCAGGTTTCCACAGGGGAGAGCGTGGATATTACGATCGATATGACCTCGCCTGAGGACCCCGGGGTTTATACCGGTTATTGGATGTTGAGAAACCCAAAAGGTGACCTTTTCGGTATAGGGCCGGCCGGAAACTCCCCATTTTGGGTTCGCATCCAGGTGTTGGCGGTTTCTACAATAACGCCGACTGTTACATTGACCCATACTCCAACTCCAATCGTCCAAGCCAGTGGCACGGTAGAATTATCCATCGATGGAACTCTGGATTTGGATTTTGGAGTGATCAATCCTAAGGATGGTGAGGACCTGGTATTGCGCACAGATGTAAACGGGTTTTTTGTTCTTATACCGCTAAATAATAGCCGGATAGCTCTTTACGCGGATGGCAGGCCGGAAATATCCGATTGCAGGCGTGCGCTTCTGGAAGGGCAACCATTTGAATTGGAGGGTCTGGAATTACCGACTTTTCTTTGTTATCAAACCAACCTGGGATCACCAGGTATGGCAGAATTTTTAACCCTCCCAAATCAAGACCAGCCGTTGATTTTTAATTTTTTAACTTGGGTGGTACCCTAAATATTTTTCATGGTGATCGAGCATGAATTTGGATGAATTTTCGCGTTTTTCGGAATTTGATACCAAAGGAATGATAACCCACATTAATGCCCTCCCTGAGCAGCTTGAACAGGCCTGGGAGTTAGGCCTCGGTTTGCCCCTGCCTGCAATAGACCCAGTCCGCCAGGTGTTGGTTGCCGGGGTGGGCGAGGCGGCGATTGGAGCGGATTTATTGGCTGCTTACGCCGAACCGGTAGGAAAGGTTCCGGTTGTAGTTCACCGTGACCACAATTTACCATCCTGGGCTGGTGGAAAAGAGACCCTGGTCATTGCCCTTTCTCATTCTGGCAATACCGAAGAGTCCCTCTCGATATTGGAACAATCGGTCAGGGCTGGCTGTCGGGTAGTGGTTATAACAATGGAAAGTAAGCTTAGCGCTGCAGCCCAGAAGGTGGCAACACCGGTTTGGAAATATTTGCCCGGTGACCGGTCACGATTAAGGGTGGGGACTTTTTTTGGGTTACTCCTGGCACTTTTTTGCCGGCTTCGTTTTATTCCAAATCCCCTGGAAGAGTTAAAATCGGCTTTAGCAGCGATGCGCACCCAGAGCCCCGATCTAATGGCTGAGGTGGCGGTAGTAAAAAATCCCGCCAAACGCATGGCCGGTCAAATTGTTGGTCGTTCGGTAACCATAATTGGTTCAGGAATCCTTGCCCCGGTAGCCAGGTGTTGGAAAGGACGTGTCAATAGGATCGCCAAGTCTTGGGCGCAATTCGAATTTTTACCCGAAGCTGCCTATGCCACCCTGGAGGGTATTGAAAACCCTGCAAAAGCGCTTGGGGGTAAGACGATCTTGTTCCTTCGAGCGCCATCCGATCATCCCCGCAACCGACTGCGCGGCGAATTAATCCAAAGGGAATTCATGATGGCCGGCCTTGGAACCGATTTCTATGTGGCTAAAGGAGATAGCCGGCTGGCTCACTTATCGACCGCACTTCATTTTGGTGATTATGTCGCCTACTACCTGGCGATGGCTTATGGTGTCGATCCATCAGAGTTCCACGCAGTTGAGGGGTTGGAGGAAACGCACGATGGTTAGGAAAATTAATATTTCACGAGTCGATCGGAATTACTTTTTAATTGCGTTCATCATCGTGACTCGCATTGCGATCCGGTGGATTTCTTTTAGTTTATTGACGATTTCTACCGGCTGCGATTGCGACTCACTTTGTTGAATGATGCCAGAGAGAATCTGAACAAACTCCGGGGTGATCATTTCAGATTTTTCTTGCATTAATTGCATTCGCTCATCATAATTTTCCAATTCGAGCAATTTCTCAAGGAAAGTCAATTCGGGGGGAGGGGCGGAGGCTGTTTCCAGAATCTTATTAATTTGGGCTAGTTTTGCAATTCGTTCAAGGTCGGCGTTATTGCGAGCAGTTTTTAGTTCTTCTTGGAGAACTTCGAGGAAATAATCATCTATTTCGCCGATGTGTTCCTGCAAGGATTTTTCGACATCCGCAGAAGCTGCAATCTGATTGAGTAATTTTAGATTTTCAGCCAGGGACAGTTTCACCTGTTCATCGATTTTGCGGGTGTACTCGAGCATCGTCTGGCGGACCCTTTCCAGGCGGGTTTTTTCTTCGCCAACTGCCGCATCGATCCGGGACGAGAGGAGTTGAAAGAACTGGTAATCGATCCCGTTACGCGCAAGACTGACCAGAGTGGAAAAACGGACTTCATTATCAGCGGCTGAAACCAATAAGTCCAGCAGGCTTTCCCGAGTAAGTCCTTTTTGACCTGCTTCTTGCAAACTGCGTACCGCATCTTGCGCATCGCGGGACTGCTCCCTGATTTTCCTCCCAACAGTCGTGTTTTCAAGCAGTTCTTGTTGTAATGCGCCTAACAAGCGAGTACCGCGTTCATCCTTTTGAGCCATCGTGGATTCGATCAGGTGGGCCAGCAATGCGAAAAAGCTCTGATCGATGGCTTTTTCTTCCTGTTGGATAGCCTCGATCCGGACTTCTGCCTGTGGGATGCTTAACAACCGCTGTAATAAAGCCAGACGTTTTTGCTGCTCCTCGATCATCGCACGGTTGATTCCATCCCCCTCCAGGATCCGCTCGATCATAGTTTGGAAGGTAAACATAGTCTGCGGACGCAAAAGGTAGGCTTTCCGTTTTTCGGCTGGTAAACGGTTGACAACCCGATTGATCAATGGGCCGATCAGGCGCTCTTGCTCATTAACCGACAAACCCATTTCTGGTGGTACGAAGGTAAAAAGAAATTCTTTTTCCGGGTCATGGTATACGATGGGCGATCCAAGCATTCCGTTGTAGCCACAAGACGGGCAATTAATGACATTTGCCTGCCCGGAAAGCAGCGTTTGTTTGGCCTGGGGATCTGTAAAAAGGTCAAAAAGTTGTTCCACTTCGGCGAGGACTGGTGTTTTACAGCGAGGACAGTTGGTTTGAATTTTAGACATAAAAATAAACTCACCTTCTTAAAAAATAGACCTCTTGACAAAGTCAAAAAAGCAGATTTTTTCGACAAAATTAAACAAGCATTAGCTTTGGGGTTGTTAGGGACCCCTGTAGTAGCAATAACCACCCAAGACGATCTAAATTAAATTTGGCGGTATCGCCGCCAGCCCGAAAATTATACCACGCTGTCTTCGTCATTCCCTACGCCTGTCTGGGTAAGGAGAAGCAAATTCGGGCACCCTTACCCGATTCTGGATTGACCCAAATTTTTCCAGAATGTGCTTCGATGATCGCTCGGGTCAGGAAAAGTCCTAACCCAGCCCCTTTTGTGAGGCGGGCAGCATCAGAGGCGCGGTAAAAGCGGTCAAAAATATAAGGAATATCTCCGGGGGCGATACCCGGGCCTTCGTCGCTAACACATACAATCACCACATCGGGTCGAACCTGTCCAGAGACGATGATTTCGCCGGCGGTGGCATACTTGATTGCGTTTGAAATCAGGTTTGTTAATACCTGGCGCAGACGGTTTTCATCTGCCAAAATAACCGGAAAGGGTTGTGGAAAATCCACATTAATTGTATGGCGGCTGGTCTGAGTGCGCATGCGTATAGCTACATGCGCGGCCAGGTCAGGCAGGTTTACATCAGAGCGCTTCAGCGCAATCCCACCCGCCTGCAAGCGAGAGGCATCCAGCAAATTCTCTACCAACAGATCCAACCGATCGGCTTCTTCTTCGATGATCGCGAGGCTTTCGTCGATAATCTCGCGGTCCCAGTGAGCATCATCTCTTCTCAGGGTACTGACGTAACCTTTGATCAATGCCAACGGAGTCTTCAACTCATGACTGATTATCGAAATAAAGGTGCTTTTTAGCTCATCAGCCTGACGGAATCGGGTAATATCACGCAAGGTAGCTACGATATTGAGTAAGACTCCGTCGTCTGACATAAGGGGTGCATAAGTAATGCCGACCGGTATTGGAGGCAGCGAGTCACCACGTTTAAGATCGCCCTCCAGGTAGAGGTGAGCATGGGGGGTAAGTGGCCAACCACCAGCAACCGCTTGTTCGAGAGTCATGTCTCGGGGGGGG
>JGI24109J20143_1000042_pt1 | contig 25498 bp, 18 predicted proteins | sample Subbio11_8B_AprC_FD_20143 | JGI IMG/M metagenome (IMG submission 20143) | reverse complement strand
ATTTACCATCGAGCGGGGAAAGTTATGGATGCTCCAAACGCGTAACGGTAAACGCACCGCCAGCGCAGCGGTTAAGGCTGCCGTTGATATGGTAAATGAAGGTCTGATTAGCAAAGATGAGGCTGTTTTAAGGGTTTCGTCTGACAATGTCGATACCCTCCTGCATCCGCAATTCAACCCGGAAACCATCCTTGCCGCAAAGAAAGAAAACCGCTATTTGGGAAGTGGGGTAAATGCGTCACCGGGAGCGGCGGTCGGACAGGTCTACTTCGATGCCGATTTGGTCGAAAAGATGCACAAAGAACACAATCAAGATGTGATCATGGTGCGCCCCTTTACCAAGCCAGATGATGTCCATGGGATGCTGGCCGCAAAGGGGATTTTGACAAGTGAAGGTGGTGCAACCTCGCATGCAGCGGTTGTAGCCCGTCAATTTGGTGTACCGTGTGTGGTAGGAGCCTCCGTTATCCGCATTGACCTTGACAAACGCCAAATGGATGTAAATGGGGTGGTGGTTGAGGAGGGTGATTGGATCTCCTTAGATGGCGGCACTGGCGAGGTATTCTCCGGCAAGCTGGCATTAACCGCACCGAACCTGGAAGAACAAACGGATTTATTGACCTTGCTGAATTGGGCCGATGAAATATGTGCCCGCCCTGGTATTCGAAAAGGTGAGAAGGGAGCTCTTACCACTGGTCTGCAGGTGTGGGCAAACGCAGACTATCCGAAGGATGCTCAACGTGCCCGAACCTACGGGGCAGTTGGGATAGGACTTTGCCGCACCGAGCATATGTTCTTCGAGCCAGAACGGTTGCCAATCGTCCAACGGATGATTTTGGCTAAGTCCAGTGAAGAACGCACCGAAGCACTCAACGAGCTTCTACCCTTCCAGCGCTTGGACTTCGAAGGTCTATTCACCGCGATGGATGGCTTTCCGGTAATTATTCGCCTGATCGACCCACCATTGCACGAGTTCTTACCAGCCGCAAAGGACTTGGAAGAGAAGATCTTAACCAAACGGGTCGAGGCAATGGCAGGATATTTGCTAGGGAAACCCGAGCCGAAAGAAGTACATGATTTAGAGGCCATGCTCCAAGCTGTGGAATCGATGCATGAGAGCAATCCGATGATGGGTCTGCGGGGTGTGCGCTTGAGTATTGTCATGCCGGAGATCGTTGAAATGCAGGTTCGAGCCATTTTTGAAGCGGCCGCAAATGTTACCCTTAAAGGCGTGCATGCAAAACCCGAGGTGATGATCCCGCTGACAGGCCATGTCAATGAGCTGAAAATCATTCAACCCCGCCTGGTTGAGATCGCCATGGAAGTCATGAACGAAAAGAAAGTCGAATTTCCATATAAATTTGGGACAATGATCGAAATTCCACGCGCTTGCGTTACCGCGATGGAAATTGCGGAGGTTGCAGAATTCTTTTCCTTTGGCACGAATGACTTGACCCAAATGACATTTGGTTATTCTCGCGACGATGCTGAACGCTCCTTCCTGGTGAAATATGTGGAATCGGGAGTTCTTCCCAATAATCCATTCCAAACCCTGGACCGGGATGGCGTTGGGCGCTTGATGGGCCTTGCGGTTAAGGATGGAAGGCTGGCACGTCAAGATCTTGAAGTTGGAATCTGTGGGGAGCATGGTGGAGATCCAGCTTCGATTGAATTTTGCCATTTGATTGGGAATAACTATGTGAGTTGTTCACCTTTCCGCGTACCTGTCGCACGCCTGGCATCAGCCCATGCTGCTTTGAAACACGCCGCATAAATGAGGGGCCGGTTATCACCCAACGGGTGGGATGACCAACGGTTAAGTTAAACCCAACGGATGCCGGGCGGATGATTTGCTCGGCATCTTTATTTCTGTAAGGTTTATTGATGCTTTTGATTCGTTAGGATGGACAGGATTGGAAAGAGGGTGACCGATATTTGGATGGAAGGGCATTCGAAAGGCGTTAGGGTTAAAGTAACCTCATCAAAAACGGTATTATAAAATTAGAAAGAAATGGCTTCGATGAAAATAAAATGGTCTCTGGCGAGGACACCATTCTAGCGAACGGGTTCATCTTTCTTGTTTTACGAAATTATTTCATGGGCCAGTGGTGTTCCAAATCATTCGACCGTTAGGGTCATTCTGGTATAATTTATGCGCAAATTGGTTTTGTACAGACAATTCTTCAAGAATCATTCGGTTGGTTCTTTATTGCACATTACATCGAGGAGGAACTCCTGTTATGGAGAAAAGTGAATACCTAAAGTTGTATCATCAAATGGTGGTCATTCGCCGCTTGGAGGAACGAGCGGCCGAAATGTACCAGCAGGGAAAAATTGGCGGATTCCTGCATCTGTATATTGGGCAAGAAGCAGTAAGTACCGGTTTGATTTCGGTTCGACGTCCTGAGGACCGAGTAATTACCGCGTATAGAGATCATGGTGTGGCGATAAACTGCGGCCTTTCTTCGAATGAGATCATGGCCGAACTGCTCGGAAAGGCAACCGGCTGCTCGAAAGGCAAGGGCGGATCGATGCATCTTGCAGATGTAAATAAAAATTTTTGGGGTGGACATGCCATCGTAGGTGCCCACCTACCGATTGCGGTCGGTCTGGCGCTAGGGGACGTCTATCAAAAAAATCAATCCGTAACGATTTGCATGTTTGGGGATGGGGCGACAAATATCGGTTATTTTCATGAGGCATTGAACCTTTCGAAGGTTTGGAATTTGCCGGTATTGTGGGTGTGTGAAAACAACCAATATGGAATGGGAACCTCGGTTGACCGTGCCTCAGCAGTAACCGAAATTCGCCAAAAGGCGGCTGGTTATGGCATGAAAAACGAGCAAGTCACGGGGATGGATGTGATGAAAGTACGGGAGGTTTCGGCCCAGATGCTTGAAGAAATTCGGGGTGGTAGTGGGCCGCAGCTTTTAGAGATCATGACCTACCGGTTCCGCGGCCATTCGATGGGTGATCCTGAACGGTATCGCTCCTCAACGGAAGTTCGCGAATGGGAGGAGAATGATCCAATTGGAATTTACCACGGTTTTTTGATCGGCCAGAAAATCGCGACCGAAGCTGAACTAAACCAGCAGGTCGAGCTTGCCGAACAAGAAGTTGACGAGGCGGTGGCATTTGCCGAATCCAGTCCAGAACCGGAACCGGAAGAGTTATTTAAACACATTTACATCGAGGAAGAAGCGTAAAGGCGGGCATATGGCACGGTTAACAATGCGAGAAGCCATTTCTCAGGCTTTATGGGAAGAAATGGAACGAGATTCAAGTGTATTTATCCTAGGAGAAGAGGTCGGCGTTTGGGGCGGAACCTATGCGGTTACCAAAGGATTTTATGATCATTTTGGTCCTGAGCGTGTCCGCGATACTCCGATTGCTGAGGCCGCCATCATTGGAGCGGCAATTGGTGCAGCTATGACCGGATTAAGGCCTGTGGCTGAACTAATGACGATCAATTTTGCTTTTTCTGCAATGGACCATATTGTCAACCAGGCGGCAAAGCTGCATTACATGTTCGCCGGACAGATGGTTTTACCGATGGTCATCCGGGCGGTCGGTGGGGGCGGACGGCAGCTTGGAGCCACCCATTCGCAGACCCCTGATGCTATTTTTGCCCACTTCCCCGGATTGAAAGTGGTTGCTCCTGGAACCCCAGCCGATGCCAAAGGGCTGCTAAAGGCGGCAATCCGCAGTCAAGATCCGGTTTTATTTATCGAGCATGCTACGTTGTACCAGACACGTGGTGAAGTCCCGGAGGGGGATTTCATTGTGCCGCTTGGTAAATCGACTATTGCGCGAGAGGGAAACCACGTTACGATCGTGACCTATAGCAAAATGTTAGAGCTAACGTTTAAAGCAGCCGATCAACTATCCAAAGAAGGGATCCAGGTGGAAATTGTCGATCTGCGTTCCCTGCGGCCATTGGATATGGAACCGGTCATCCAATCCTTTAAAAAGACCAACCGCGCGGTGGTTGTTGAAGAAGGTTGGCGATCTTTTGGGGTTGGTTCCGAAATAGCTTCACGGATTTATGAGCAGGCTTTTGATTATGCAGACGCCCCGGTTAAACGGGTAGCCCAGGCTGAAGTTCCATTACCGTATAACCGTGCTCTTGAACAAATGGCATTACCTCAGGTCGAGGATATTATCGCCGCTGTCAAGGAGGTGCTTTAATGGCCGAAATGGTTGCGATGCCGAAGCTCGGGTTTGACATGGCAGAAGGCACCCTGGTGCGTTGGCTAATTGCAGAGAACGAAGCAGTCATGAAGGGACAAGTACTGGCTGAAATTGAGACTGACAAAGCCACTGTTGAGGTCGAATCCACTGCTACAGGGGTTGTACTGCAACACCTGGTGGACGAGGGGTCGATTGTACCGGTTGGTGAGTCGATAGCCCTCATAGGCGAACCTGGTGAAGCTGCCAACACCTTACTCAAAACGAAGGATAAGACCGCCTCCAAAGAGCCAGAACCAGTTGCCATGGAAGAGGATGGGAGGATCAAATCTGCGAGCGTTTCCCAGGCGGAGGAAGACGAAAGCCGGGTAAAGGCATCACCTATCGCTCGACGGATGGCGGAAGAACTCGGTATTAACCTTGAAGAAATCCGAGGCAGTGGTCCTGGTGGAAGAGTAATCAAACGGGATGTCGACCTGGCATTGGAAAGCAAGATGCCTTTAGAAAAAGTGACTTTGGCTGAACCCTCGACACCTACCGCTGTGGATAAGGCAAGGACTGTCCAAGCAATCGGCTGGTCGCCAGGAGTAGTCGTTGCGGAGGATGAACGGGTAGCCGTTAATAAATTACGCGCGATCATCGGCAAACGGATGGTTGAATCCAAAACCCAGTTGCCCCATTTTTATCTTACCAGTGGCTACGATGCCAAACCTCTGATGAAACTTCGCGAAAAGGTCAATCAGCAGTTGCCCGAAGGCCAGAAATTATCGGTGAATGATTTTATTATCAAAGCGGCGGCATTAACTTTACGCCAATACCCTAATATCAATGCTTCTTTAGATGGCAAAGAATTTGTTCGTCATGGTCACATCAATGTAGGGGTAGCAACCGCGCTGGATTCTGGTTTGATGACGATTGTCTGTAAAGACGCCGACCAGAAACCGATCCTTGTAATCTCAAAAGAGATCAAAGAAATGGCTGCCCGCGCGCGGCAAGGTAAGGTTCGCCCTGAAGATATTGAAGGATCTACTTTCTCGATTAGTAACTTGGGAATGTTTGATGTGGAGCACTTCATCGCGATCATTAATCCACCCGAAGCAGGGATTCTGGCTGTGGGATCGGTAAAAGAAACGCCGGTTGTTGTGGATGGCAAGATAAAAGTTGGATTACGAATGAAAGTTACGATTTCCGCCGACCACCGGGTAACGGATGGAGCCGAAGCAGCCCGCTTTATGCAAACCCTGAGTGAATTTTTGGTAAACCCTATCCGTTTATTGCTCTAAGGATAATCTGGCTTTAGAATTTCCCCCATCACCATAGGAACTTTCTGGAGAGAAAAAGGCAAGCCCGACGTGATAATTTACTCCAGAACTATAGGGACGAATTGGTTGTGGGGGAAGTTGATTTAATTCCGAACGAAACCAAAGAGGGGAACCCAGCCTGGTATGGCTTGTCAGCGCTCAAAAAATGTGCGGTACAGATTCATAAACTCGGCGATATTGCGGATGTACCGCTGGGTTTCATCGAATCGGATGACTTCTAAAAATAAATCCGGATCGCCTTTTGCTATTTCATTCCAATAAAAAGCATTACCAGGGCCACCATTGTAGGCTGCCAATGCCACATAAAGATCGCCTCCAAAATAGTCTCGCTGGTTAGCCAGATATCGGACACCCAGGCGTACACTTACTTGAGGGTTAAGCAGATCATCGCTGGTGTAACCGTCCGGGAAGCTATAATTAGCCGCCAATTCTTCACCGGTTGCGGGCATGATTTGCATCAATCCGCGCGCCCCGGCGCCGGAAAAAACAAAACTTTCAAAAAAGCTTTCTTGGCGAATGAGACTAAAAATTAGGATCGGGTGAAATCCATGTTGGTTTGCCTCTGGAAGGACCAGATCCTTAAAATAAACCCCAAAACGGATGTAATTAAAATATTTCGGGGCATCGAGTGTTTGCAATGTGTTCATTCCGGCCAAGGTAAGCACCTGGCGGGCAGCGAAGATGGCGGGACGATAAGCACCGATGGCGAGCATGTGATTCATAAAGCGGTAAGTCGCAACGACATCTTGCTGAATTTCTTCGCGCACCACCTCAAACCCAGCCCGTCCAAGTTGGTGAAGGCCTAAATCCCACAAAGCTTCAGCGCGGATGAAGTGGGGAAGATGGGCAAGATCACCTAGGCCGGAAAGATCGGTTTCGGGATCCATTTTAAATTCTATTCGCAGCCATTCTTCGGCCTTCTTACGTTCAGCTTCCATATCAATGCCGAAATCATACATTCTCGTAGATTGAAAGGGCGGTTGGTTTTCAAGCAGTTCTCTGGCACGCAGGCTGTAATAGGTGGTTGGGTCGATCGCGGCAGCTTGTTGCCAGGATTCCCGGGCAGATGGTTCGTCGCCAAGCACCTGTTGGGTTTTTCCAACCCATAATAAAGCGGAAGTCTGGTCGAACGCATTGCTCGCCAAAACCAGCGCGCGCTGAAACGTGGCGAGTGCCTGGGGATAATTCTCTAAGCGATAATAAGTAATCCCCGCCAGGAACAAACCACGGGCACTCAACTCAGAACCAGGATATTCCTCGATCAGCCTTTCCCAAGTTTGGGCTGCCAGGGTTAAACGGTTGCTGCGTTCCAAAATTCGGGCGGCTGAGAATAATGCCCCAGGAGCCTCAGGAGCATTTGGCAATAAAGCCACGAAATTTTTTAACGTTTCGGCTGATCCCTCAAAATCATCCAGAAAAGCCCATTGGGTAAAAGAAACCTCCTGCCAGGCAGTGGCATAAAACCGGTCTCCGGGATGGTCCTGGATTAACGCACGCCATTCCGCAATTGCCCCATGGGGGTCGTCGCTTGCACGTAAGGCTAAGGCCCGGTAATGATGGGGAGTACCGTCGTGGTCGGGATTGGAACGCATGTACCGTAAAAAGGCTTCAGCAGAAAAGCCATATTGGCGAGCAAAATAATTTACCAACCCACGATTGAGGTCATTCACCGGCACTCCGGCGTTTACTAAGACCACCAGCCCGGAGTAACTATCGTAGGAACGAGGAAAATTGTTGACCGAATCCTGGAAGCGGGCGTATGCCTGTTCCGGGAAGCCGAGCAGCAGGTAGGCCTGACCAGCCAGGAAATTCGCTTGGGCTTTCGTGAAGTCGTTTGGGCTGGTATCGTAAACTTCAAGGTAGATCCGGATGGCGTTTGCCAGATCATCCTGGAGAGCGTATGCCTGGCCTATCCTGATCATCAGCCCACCGGTATCTACATTGTCAGAAGCCTGGATCGCAGCATGAAAGGCTTGGATGGCTTCAGGGTAAAGGCTGGCCGACATTAATGCTTCGGCGCGGCGGGTCTGGATGAGATCATCCAGAAGGCCGGGTTTGTATTCGATGTATTTTGCGTAAGCTGCCGCGGCCTGAATGAATTCCTGGCGGGCAATATGGGCTTCAGCCAGGAAAAAGTAACCATCCGCCAGGGATTGGTTAGGGGGATGTTCGTTTATTAAGGATTGGATGGTTTCGATTGTTTGATCGTAATTACCATCTTGAAAGTAGGCCCGTCCGATACCTAACAAGGCGGCTGCTTGCAATTCGGCATCATTGGTATGGCGAGCGGCATTTTGGAATTCCAGACGGGCCCGATCCGTGTCGCCATATCGGAGGGCGTTATCACCCAGATGGATACGGACTTCTGGCAGCGGGGTTGGAGTTGGAACCGGGGTGTTGGTAGCCGAAGGTGGCAATGTCAACCCGGGATGGGGGGTAGTCTGGATTTCCGGCGGAGTGGGGATTTGTGAGGATCCTGGAAAATTACAACTCGTAATTACCAGGATTGTGATGATCGTCGGCGCCCAAAATTTTCGAATCAAAAACATACTGCCTTATACCGGATGTTTGACCAAGTGTCAATAGCGGGGGGTGTTAATGTCATCGCGGGAGGCATTAAAAAACTTTTGTAGTCCGTAATCGATGGTATAATGATCGGGCTCCCTGGTGGGAGCGATTTTCTGCTGGCTTGTATTCGGATGAGCAACCTTTTGGGTTGATATTTTTTACTCCCATCCCACCCATTCCAGCGCCACTATTATCCATTTTATGGAAGGTTCCATGACTGTCATCATTACCGGCTCGATAGCCTATGATTATTTGATGACTTTCCCCGGTTATTTCAAGGATCATATCGTCCCCGAGAGGCTCGACTCTATCAGTGTTTCTTTTCTCGTAGACAGTATGGTACGCCAGCGGGGAGGTATTGCACCGAATATTGCGTATACGATGGCTCTACTCGGTGACCATCCGATCATATTCGGAACGGTAGGGGAAGATTTTGAAGATTATCGTAAGTGGTTAGAGGATAAGGGGATCAATACGGACTTCATCCGAAAGGTTGATGGGGTTTTTACGGCTTCTTTTTTTGCTAATACAGATATGGCCAATAATCAGATTTGCAGTTTTTACACTGGCGCGATGGCCTATGCACGCGACTTGTCCCTTTTGGATTTTCGGGAACTCCAGCCAGATATGGTTGTCATTTCCCCCAATGACCCGCAGGCAATGGATCGGTATGTTGCCGAATGCAAACAATTAAAAATCCCATACCTGTATGATCCAAGCCAACAGGTAGCCCGCTCGAGTGGTGATGAATTGCGCCGTGGCGTGGAAGGTGCTTATGGTCTTTTTTGCAACGAATACGAGTGGGAATTGCTCCAAAAACACACAGGACTACTCGCTGAAAAAATCCTACAAATGGTCGAGCTGGTCGTCATTACTTACGGACCGAAGGGTGTGAGTATTTTTCATCACGGTCGGGAAGTCTGTGTGCCGTCGGTACCGGTTGAAGAAATCATCGACCCAACCGGAATTGGAGATGCCTTTCGGGGTGGTTTCATTCGTGGAATGCTGCTAGGGTTCGACTGGCAGACTTGCGGGCGGATGGGGTCACTGGCAGCGGCTTATTGCCTTGAAAACCGCGGTACTCAGGCCCATGAGTATACAGCAGCGGAATTTGTCGCGCGTTACCGGAAACATTTCGATGACCAGGGTTTGTTAAACATCCTTTTAGGCTAAACTTGAGTGGATTCGGAGGACTTGCATGTCAAATTATGATATTAAAGATGTAAAATTGGCCGAAGGTGGACGCAGGCGCATTGAGTGGGCTGCTCGCGAAATGCCCGTCTTGCGCAATATTTGCAAACGGTTTGAACTAGAACGCCCTTTGGCAGGGGTTCGTATATCGGCTTGCCTGCATGTTACCAGTGAAACAGCTTATCTGATGCAGACGTTACAAGCGGGCGGCGCTGATGTGGTCCTGACAGCCTCTAACCCGCTTTCTACCCAGGATGATGTGGCGGCCTCCTTGGTTGCAAATTCAGAAATCCCAGTTTATGCAATCAAGGGTGAGAACAACACCGTCTATTACAAACATATTCATATTGCATTGGATCACAAGCCGCATATGACCATGGATGACGGTGCCGACCTGGTGAGTACCCTGCATAAAGAACGCCGTGATCTGCTGTCCAATATTGTTGGCGGTACCGAAGAGACGACCACAGGTGTGATCCGCTTACGGGCAATGGCTGCCGATAAAGCCTTAAATTTCCCAATCATCGCGGTTAATGATGCGATGACCAAACACTTCTTCGATAACCGGTATGGTACAGGCCAATCGACGGTTGATGGTATCGTTCGAGCCACCAATATTCTTCTGGCCGGGAAAGTATTCGTTGTCGCGGGGTATGGGTGGTGCGGACGCGGCCTGGCATCGCGAGCACGCGGGATGGGAGCCAACGTGGTCGTGACCGAGGTTGATCCGCTTAAAGCCTTGGAAGCGGTGATGGATGGTTACCGGGTTATGCCGATGGTAGAAGCGGCAAAAATTGGTGAAATTTTTTGTACACTAACCGGCGATATCAATGTGATCGACCGAAATCATTTCGAAGTGATGCGCGATGGGGCAATCGTTTCAAATTCGGGACACTTCAATGTCGAGATTAATATCCCGGAACTGGAAGGGATGGCGGATTCGAAAAAGTTGATTCGCCCCTATGTCGAACAATATGAACTGAAAGATGGACGGCGGATATTCTTGTTGGGTGAAGGGCGGTTGATCAATCTGGCTGCAGCTGAGGGTCACCCGGCCAGTGTAATGGATATGTCCTTTGCCAACCAGGCTTTGAGTGCTGAGTACATGATTAAAAATGCTGCAAACCTGGAAAACAAGGTGTATAGTGTCCCTGAAGCAATCGATGCTGAGATTGCGCGCCTTAAACTACTGGCGATGGGTATCGAGATCGATGTGTTGACCCCAGAACAGCAGGCTTATTTAAATTCTTGGGAAGAAGGAACCTAAAAGCCGATTTTTATGGCCGAAATGTGATCGCCATATTCCCAAGGACCTCGAAAGAGGCTAGGAAAGTATCCCAACGGCGCCAATAAACGAGGCTGCCATCCAGGATGGTGACACCGCCATTGTCATAACCGATGACAATGGCGGTATGTTCGTTGGGGGCAACAACCACCTCTTCGCCATCTTGGGCAACATAGATGAGTGAATACCCAGGCAGGGTTGGGCCGATTACCCAAACGATAACCGGTCGACCGGATGCAAGTTCTGTTTTGAGGTGATCGACAGAAAAATTTGTGTGATCTTCGGCGGGAAGCCCATACGCGCGCAACAATGCAGCTACCGGGGCTGCATGAACTCCATACGAATAAGGCGGGGTACGACCTGGGGGATCGTTACCGGCTCCTACGAAACCCTTGTTGGGGTTGTCTGAGGAGGGCAATTGGTTGAAGAACTCTAACTCATCGATAGAGACGCCAAAATAGCGTGCCCAATCAACCGCAGAGCGAGATTCGCAGGTCAGATTAAGGGTTTGCGTATAGCCGTAAATATTTTCGATACGGGCACTTTCCGGCGGCCAGGGTGTTTCGGTAGGCAGAGGGTTATGAGAAGCCGTTGGGGTTGAGCTATTAACCAGGGTGGGGCTAGCAGACGGAGTAGTGGTAGCGGTCAGGGTGGGGATTTCGGTAGGCAGTGGTTTAAACGGTGTGGCGGTTACCGGCAAACCCACCTGGATCGGGGTAGCAGCAGCCGGCACAGATCTAACCATCGCGATGGCGGGTGGTCTGTTAAACCTTGGTATAAGGTCGAGCCGCCACAATTCCACCGCAATCATCCCCAGGATGGTTGCCAGTCCAAGAATTACTACGGTCGCCAACAGTAAAAATAATTTGGCCGATTTATTGGTGACCGATTTATGCGCCTGGAATGTATTCATGAGAAATCTGTGAGCTCAGGGAAATAATATCAAGGTTCGGCCACTGTAATTTCCATATAAATTGGATCCCCAAACGGTTGCCCAGCAGGGTTATGGGCTTGCCAGGCACTGCGATAATTGCCGGGTTCTAGGGGGGCAAGGAAAACCAACCGGATAACCAGGTTGGTCTCGCTGCGGGCAGGGATGAGGGCCTGATCTGGGACAGCCCCCAGGTCGGATCCAGCGATTAAACGCAGGCTGTACCCGGCTTCCCAATTACAGGTTCCGCTGTTTTTGACTTCCCAACGTTTATCGATCGAAGCCCCCGGTTGAATCATACTCCCATCGGGAACGGTCAAATCGGATAAATAAGTTAAGCCATCCGTGCAGACTGTGGTAGGTGTTGGTCGTGGGAGGGTTGCTTGCGATGGAATATTCGTGGGTGTGCTTTGGGGTAAGGGTGTCGGGGCCATAAAAGGGGTGCTTTGGATGCTGTCTGGAGCTGATCGTTGGACAGGTCTTAAAGTACAGCCCTGACTTCCCACTGACAGGACTGCGAATAGTGCGATTAATAACCCTGCACGGACTGGTTTCGCCACGGTGGTTCGTTGTGTAAATCGGCGGAGAGGGGAGTATATCATCAGAATGAGGGCGATTAACCTTCTTCGTAATCCCGGTCATCACTCCCACCGTTGAAAACCAACGGTATTTCGCCGCCTAAGGCACGTTGACGAACAGCATTTTCGATTTCGAGAGCCAGTTCCGAGTTTTGGCGAAGGAATTCTTTGGCATTTTCCCGACCCTGACCCAAGCGGATATCACCATAAGAGAAAAAAGCACCTCGTTTGGTGACAATTTCCAATTCGGTAGCCAGGTCGAGGATATCCCCAACTTTGGAGATTCCTTCGTTGTACATTAAGTCGAATTCCGCAGAGCGGAAAGGTGCTGCGGTTTTATTTTTTACGACCCGTACGCGAACTCGGTTGCCAATCACCTCTGCACCAACTTTGATCGATTGAATCCGGCGGATATCCAAGCGAACAGAAGCATAGAATTTTAAAGCAAGACCGCCCGGGGTGGTTTCAGGATTGCCAAACATCACCCCGATTTTTTGGCGAAGTTGGTTGGTAAAAACTACCGAGGTTTTGGTTTGGCTAATTGCACTAGATAATTTACGGAGCGCCTGCGACATTAAGCGGGCCTGCATTCCCATCGTGGCGTCACCCATATCGCCTTCAATCTCATTTCGGGGGACAAGTGCGGCTACAGAGTCGATGACGATGATGTCGAGTGCCCCTGACCGAACGAGTGTTTCGGTAATCTCCAGGGCTTGTTCGCCAGTATCAGGTTGAGAGACGAGTAGATTCTCGATATTCACACCTAGCCTGCTTGTGTAGGCAGGGTCGAGGGCGTGCTCCATATCTACGAATGCCGCAGTGCCGCCTAGACGCTGGGCTTCAGCAACGATGTGCAAACATAAGGTGGTTTTACCTGAAGATTCTGGTCCGAAAACTTCGACAACCCGTCCACGAGGGATTCCACCGATACCCAATGCAATGTCTAGTGAAAGCGACCCAGTAGGAATTGCTTCGATGGCCATTTGTTGAGCTTCACCCATCCGCATTATCGAACCTTCACCATATCGTTTGATGATGTCGCCAAGGGCTTTATCCAACATTGCCCGGCGACCTTCTTCCATATTTGAACCGGAAGGAAGCGGTTGGGCAGGGGTGGTATTTTTTTTGGGCATTAGGTTTTTCTCCTGTCGTGGTTACGTAAGCTGATTATATACAAAAAATTAAATTGTTACCATCGGAAAGGTTTTTTATTATTATAGTACATTTGTTCAATCGGTCAAGGTTAATGGAAGCAAGGGCACAACGGTACCAGGGGCAACGAAGGTCTGATATCAAGTTTTCTTCCAATTTTAATCAGATTTACCTCTTGACGGATAGGGGCGAACTTGTTAGTATAAGCAACAGATGTTTGGGTACGACGGCAAATTGAATAGTGGAGAAATAGCGGCTGCACCTCAAAGAATGTTGAGGTGACGAGGAAGAGGTTCCTCTCTCTTAAGAGAGTGTTAACTCTGTGAAAACAGAGAAAAATCGATCGATCAGCGGATGCCTCTGAAGCCCGGTCACAGGCTCCTTTCTCCCTTCCGAAAAAAGTGTTCTGCAAAAAACCAGCGGCAACGCTGGTGACAAAGAGAGCACAGTGACCAGAAAACGTCTATTGACGATTTCTGTTGTTGAATTAGGAAGGGCAGCCAATTGTGATGAATTTTGGGCATGCCCGGCATGCTCGATTTTATTTAATTTCAAGGAGGTTTTTTTGCAATGGATACAAAAGATGTTCTTTCTCGGGCACAAGAAGACCATGTAAAATTTATTTCCTACCAGTTTATCGACGTCATGGGGACAGTAAAATCGGTAGATGCTCCTATCGCCCAATTTTCGAGCGCCTTGGAAAATGGAGTCTGGTTTGATGGCTCATCGGTAGAAGGTTTTGCCCGCATCCAGGAATCAGACATGCACCTGCGGATCGATCTTGATACGTATGCTGTGCTGCCCTGGACTTCACCAGAAAGACGCCGGGCGCGGGTATTTTGTGATATTTATTATCCCGATGGGAGCCCCTTCTTGGGCGATCCCCGGGGGACCCTCAAGCGGACTTTAGCCCAAGTCAAAGATCGAGGCTGGATTTATAACGTTGGTCCAGAACCCGAATTTTTCCTTTTTCGACGCAATGGTACAGAGAGCATTCGCCCGGTCCCCCATGACGTTGGCGGCTATTTTGATTTTTCACCCAATGATGATGCCGTGCGGGTGCGCACCGAATTGATGTCCGCCTTGGAATCGATGGGGTTGGAAGTAGAAGTTGGTCATCATGAAGTGGCGTTAGGGCAGCATGAAATTGATTTTCGGTTTGCGGAGGCGCTGCGTACAGCCGATAATGTTATGACCCTCAAGTACACTGTTAAAGCCATTGCAGCCCAAAATGGATTAGTAGCTTCCTTTATGCCTAAACCGATATTTGGGATCAATGGATCGGGAATGCACTGCCACCAATCCTTATTTGATTTTGATGGCAATAATTTGTTTTTCGATGCCACCGATACTTTTCATCTTTCTCCCATTGCTTACCGCTTCATCGCCGGACAGTTGGAGCATGCCCGCGCATTGGCTGCGATTATTGCGCCAACGGTCAACTCTTACAAACGACTGGTACCGGGTTATGAGGCACCCGCTTATATTGGTTGGGCGCAAACCAACCGGTCTGCATTAATCCGTATTCCGCGCTATACAAAAGGTATGGATAAGGCAACTCGGGCTGAATTGCGCTGTCCGGATCCTTCCTGTAATCCGTATTTAGCATTTACAGCCATGCTGGCATCCGCCTTGGATGGTATCGATCGAAAGTTAACTCCCCCCGATCCTCTCAACAATGTCAATGTCTATGAATTAAGTGCTGCCGAGCGAGTAGAAATGGGGATATCAGAATTACCTGGCTCTTTAATAGAAGCGTTGGGGTTTCTTGAAAAAGATGAGGTCGTAAAAGGCGCTTTTTCCCCATTATTGTATGACGCTTTCGTGCGTGGGAAATTGGCAGAATGGGATGAGTTCCGCATTTATGTTACCGATTGGGAGCTCGAGCGCTTTTTAGAAAGAGCTTAAGGTTTGACATGTATACCCGCTCAGATCTAAATTGGGCGGGTATAAGGATATTAAATCAACTTCACAATAAAAAAAACCTTCATCCTGAACCCAGGTTTTTTTAAGGGTTGATTTCAGCCTGGAGACACCCCAACCAATCATGGAGTGGACCAGCAGGCTGCACCCTGGTGATGGCTACGATGGGTTGGAGCATTCCTGCGGGAAGATCCTGGATTGTTACGGGTTTGACGGATCCATCCAACCACCGTGCTGGGAGCAATCCAATCGCTGCCGGATCGCCGGCAACTTCCTCTCGCATTACCTGGGGATGGGGGACAAGGGTTGCGCCATAGTAGGGATTCAAATCAACCCATATCGTCTTATTAAAAAGGATCCAGGCCTCATTATTTTCCGAGTAGATCCATACGGTTATTTCGTCTGGTGATAATTCCGGATTGATTTGATCCCAGGTACGAAGGTTCCCGGAAAACAAATCAGCGATTTGTTCTTTTGTGAGTGTGGTAACAGGATTGGATGGATGGAGGATAATTTCCAGCCTTTCCTCAGCCAGAACAAAGGTTGGGTAATTCTGTTCGAGGGGTGCGTCCCACCGAAGAACAACATCCGCATTTGAAAGGTTCTGGTGAGCAGGCGGAATCTCTTCAACGACCAGGGCCAGACCAGGTACCTCCTGGGCACAGGCAGCCATCGAATCAGACATCCAACCCAACCCGGGGGAAGTTTGTATTACCGCGATGGTCGGGGTGGGCTCAGCCGTAGGTTGCACAATTGTTGGCTGGCAGGCTGTTAGGATGAGTAATACCAGTACTAGCAATAACCGGGTGTTATGCATACGAGAGGACCAATGTCAGGGATGCGAAAAAGATGCAGTAGATTGCGAAAGGGTAGAGGGTTTGGCGGGCGAGAAATCTGAGCAGCCAATGGATCGATAAATAGCCAACAATCGCGGCAGTTATAAAACCGGTTGCCAGGACCGGTAAAAAGGATTCGAGGTTGGCCATTTTGAATAAATCCAGGCTGCTGTAGATCCCGGCAGCCAGCATGATTGGCACACTCATTAAAAATGAAAACCGTGCCGCGGTTTTGCGTTCAAGATGGCGAGACATGCCGCCGGCGATCGTTGCTCCGGAGCGCGAGATCCCCGGGAAGAGGGCTAGAATTTGGGCCAAACCGATTACAAGGGCATCGACCCACCTAACGGATTCTAATTCGCGGTCGCGTTTACCCATTTTTTCGGCAATTACTAAAAGCGCAGCGGTGCCAAACAGAAGGCCAGCCGTGATCTGAGGGTTTTTGAAAGTGGCTTCGACCGTATCCCTTATCATGATACCTGTAAGGCCCGCAGGAATTGTAGCCAACAGCAGGTACCATCCCAAGCGAGCTTTTGAAGTTCCAAATGACTGACCGCTTCTGAGTGCTTCAAAAAATGCCTTAAGAATTTCTACTAAATCGCGCCAGAAATAGATGATTACCGCAACGAGGGTTCCGATCTGGACGAGAACGTCGAAAGGGAAGATCTGATCTTCTGGGAAGGTCCAACCCAAAAGGTAAGGCGCAATTACCAGGTGGGCAGAGCTGGAAATGGGTAGAAATTCGGTAATCCCTTGAATAATACCAAGAATTAAAGCTTGAAAAAAGGTCATAATTGTTTTAGGGTTCCACTTGGTAATAATTCGATAGATAATGGTTGGCGTAAGCTGTAAAATTCCCAGCCTGGATCGCCGTTCTGGCTTCTCGGACCAGGATGAGCAAGGTGGCAAGATTGTGAATTGAAATCAATGTAGCTGCCAGCATTTCTTTGGCGACGATTAGGTGGCGTAAATAGGCGCGGCTGAATTTCTGACAGGTGTAGCATGGGCAGGTTTCATCAATCGGTTTGGGGTCACGAGCATGGCCTGAGTTCATCAAATTAATCCGTCCATTGCGGGTCATCGCGGCCTGGTGGCGGGCAAGGCGGGTGGGCAGGACGCAATCGAAGATATCCACACCACGTTGAATCCCATTCAACAAATCCTCCGGTGTGCCTACGCCCATCAAATAGCGTGGTTTGTTTTCAGGGAGAACTGCGACGGTGCAATCGATCATCGCCTTCATTTCATCTTTGGTCTCGCCAACCGAAAGGCCACCAATTGCGTGACCAGGAAAACCAAGCGAAGCGATAAATTGAGCTGATTGCTCACGCAGATCTTTAAATACGCCCCCTTGGACGATCCCGAACAGGGCTTGATCCTGGCGGGTTTTAGCACGCAAGCACCGTTCAGCCCAGAGGTGGGTGCGCTGAATTGCGCGTTCATTGTACGTCCGGTCGTGAGGTGTGGCGCACTCATCAAATGCCATGACAATATCTGCGCCAAGTTTTTCCTGGATTTCGATGGCTATTTCGGGAGTAAATCGGTGACTGGACCCATCGATATGACTTTTGAAGGTCACCCCGTCGGAATCAATTTTTCGAATTTGAGAAAGCGAAAATACCTGAAATCCCCCCGAGTCGGTCAGGATTGGGTGCGGCCACTGCATAAAATGGTGCAGCCCCCCCATTTCCGCTACCAGATCAGCACCCGGACGCAAATACAGGTGGTAGGTATTGGCAAGCACCAGGTTAGCCCCCAATTCTTCCAGATGGGCAGGGGTTAAAGATTTAACCGTGGCCTGAGTCCCAACCGGCGCAAAAATAGGGGTGGGGATGTCGCCATGCGGGGTGTGGAAAATACCCGCGCGGGCGCGCCCGTCTTGGGCGAGAATATCGAAAGTAAACCAAGGCTTCATGGTATATGGTCCGATGACCTCCGCATTATAGCCGATTTAAACCGATCGGTAAAAAAATCATCCTGAAAGTTGAGAAAAAATTGTTAGGGATTATAAAATAGGTCGACCGGTGCCACTCTCGTTCGATATTGTTCAAGCCGCGTTTCAAGGTCTTTTTCCTTGTATGATTGCTGGCTTGCCTTTATACTAAGCCGTATGCATCCTGAGGGTTATTCAACCTGGCTTGAAATCGATTTGGGGGCGATTGGTAACAATTACCGTGAGCTGGCGCGAATCAGTAAACGACCCGTTATGGCCATTATTAAAGCCAATGCGTATGGCCATGGGTTAGTAAAAATCGCGCAGACGGTCAGTGAGCTTGGAGCACCCTGGCTCGGGGTTGCCCGTTATGAAGAGGCAGCTTCCGTTCGAAAGAATGGGATCACTACCGATCTGCTGATTATGGGATACACGTCGCCTGTCCATGCACCTACAGCCGCCAAGGAGCGGATAAGTCTGACGGTTTTCGACCAGGAAACAGCGGCTGAGTACGCTGATCGAACTGCCGCCCATGGATTAGTTGCTCGGGTGCAGGTAAAAATTAACACCGGCATGAACCGGCTGGGAATCAATCCTGAAGATGCCATTGAGTTCGTTCGCTGGTTGACCAGATGCCCAGGGATTGAAGTGGAGGGTGTTTTTACCCATTTTGCGCGGGCTGATGAACCCGATCACCCAGCTACTGAGGAGCAGATCCGGCTATTTAATGATGCCTTGGAAGGATTGAAAGCGGCGGGTTTACTTCCAGGATGGGTTCACGCCAGTAACTCTGGGGCGGTGTTCAATTTTTCACAAGCAGGCTTTGACCTTGTACGGTGCGGGATTTCACTCTACGGATTACATCCCTCCCCAGAAACTAGCTTACCAGGTTCCTTTCGACCTGGCATGGCCTGGAAAACAATGGTGACGAGCATCATGAACTTAAAACCCGGAAGCGGGGTCGGGTACAATCATCGTTATGTAACCCGGTCGCAAGAACGGATTGGCACCATTCCGGTTGGCTATGCGGATGGATTTCGGCGCATCCAGGGTAACCAGGTTCTGGTGGAGGGCAAGCTGGTGCCTGTAGTTGGAACAATATGCATGGATCAATGTATGATCCAGCTTGATAGCGTTCCGAATGTACGCCTGGGCGATGAGGTAGTATTGATTGGTAGTCAGGGGGACTTGGTTCGCAGTATGGAAGATTTAGCCTCGTTTTGGGGTACGAACAATTACGAAGTCGCCTGCGGAATTGCAGACCGATTGCCGCGGGTGTATCTACCTGGATAATTCCCCTGAAAGGAAACCAATGCCGCCAACTTTAATAAAACGTTGGGTTGTTCCCGAAAATTTACCCGTAGAGATCGACGAACGCCTTGCTGAATATCCACCTTTCATGCGCCAGTTACTCTATAACCGGGGGATTAAGGATGAATTATCTGCGCAGGAATTCCTGGACGGGCGTCACCAAAGAAGTGATCCCTATCAATTGACCGATATGGATGCGGCCGTCGAGCGGTTATTTTGGGCAATCGATCACCAGGAGCCTATTGCCATTTATGGCGATTATGATGTGGATGGTGTTACCGCCTCGGCATTAATGGTGGAGGTCCTGCGGGTATTTGGCGGTTTGGCTGAAGTTTATATTCCCAATCGTTTTGAAGAAGGCTACGGCTTAAACCAGGATGCTTTGGAAGTTTTGGCTAAAAAGGGTACCCGGGTTGTAGTGACCGTGGATTGCGGAATTCGCTCACCCCACGAAGCCCGGCATGCGGGTAAATTGGGATTAGATTTAATCATCAGCGACCATCATCACCCCCAGGACGAATTACCCACTGCTCGGGCGGTGATCTGTCCAAAGCGGCCGGGAGATGTATTTCCAGAAAAGGACCTGGCGGGTGTAGGCCTGGCCTATAAATTAGCGGAAGCCTTATTTCACCGCCGACCAGTTCGGGGTTGGGCAGCCGCAGATTGGCTGGATCTGGTAGCATTGGGAACGGTGGCGGATATCGTCCCATTGACCGGCGAAAACCGGATGTTGGTGCGAGCCGGCTTGAACCTGTTACGGTTGGGGCGACGCCCAGGATTGTTAGCGCTGAGCCGTGCGGCAGGTTTGAACATTGCTGCACTCACCACTGAAGATATCGGTTTTGGCCTCGCACCACGCTTGAACGCTGCCGGGCGACTAGAGTCAGCCCTGGCGGCATACGATCTCCTCACCAATCAAGACTTATCAGCAGCCGGATTGTTAGCCCAAAAACTGGATGACCAAAACCGTGAGCGTCAAAAACTTACCCAAGAGATGCAGAGGGAAGCGGAACAGCAAATTGAACAATCCGAAAGCGAGCATATCTTAACCGCTTTCCACAGCCAGTATAACCCGGGTGTGGTTGGGCTGGTAGCAGCCAAGTTAACCGAATCTTATTACCGGCCGTCGATCGTTGGGACAATGACGGATGGGTTTGCGCGGGCCTCTTGCCGGAGTATACCTGAATTTCATATCACCCAGGCATTAGATGAATGCTCTGACTTATTGGAGAGGCATGGTGGGCATGCGCTCGCGGCCGGTTTTACAGTAAAGACTGAGAATTTGAGTGAATTGTTGAGCCGCCTGACCGTGATATCGCATCGCGAACTTTCGGAACTAGATTTGCATCCCGTTCTTCGTGCAGACATGGAAATACCGTTACGAGAGTTGCATCCAGATTATTTACCGTTTCTCGATAGGCTGCAACCTACCGGACAAAACAACCCAGATGCGGCTTTTGTCTCCAGGAATTTAAGAGTGTTACATTCAAAAACGGTTGGATCGGACAAGCGACACTTAAAGTTGGCTGTGACCGATGGACGAATTACCTACGATGTCATCGCCTTTCGGCTAGGCGATTGGTTTGGCCGGCTGCCAGAACAAATCGATATTTTATATTCCTTCGAACGAAATGTTTACAACGGGCGCGAATCACTCCAATTAAAGGTAAGAGATATTAAGCCTTCCAANTTGGCAGGTTAACGGGGGCTCCTTTTGAACACACTCGTTAAAACCGGAAAGACGGTTCGATGAGGGGAGTAATAGAATAGCCCTCCCATTATCCTTTGGGTGCTCTGGCAGGTATCGGGGTTGTTTTGGGGCAATTTAGACGAAGATTGTATAATCAGTCTACAAAGCGGTATTTGATTAAGGCCCATAAGGCCTCGAACGCATCCCACAGCTTGATTTTTTTCCCCTCAGTATAATCGCGAGGGTTAAAGGTGATTGGGACTTCGTATATTCGAACTTTGCGTTTGAGAATCTTGGCGGTAAATTCTGGTTCAAACTCAAAACGGCGTGAATGCAAGGGGATATCTTGCATCAATTCGCGTTTAAAAACTTTGTATCCTGTTTCCATATCGCTGAGGATATTGTTATAGAGGATATTGGTAATCGTGGTCAGGATTTTGTTGGCGACCATGTTCCAAAACAGGATCGGCCGGCGGGCAGCCCCCAGAAAACGTGACCCGTAGACTACATCTGCAATTCCTTCTTCGATGGGTCTGAGTAAATTGGGATACTCCCGCGGATTATATTCCAGATCGGCGTCCTGGATGATGATCACATCACCCAGTGCATTTTTAATGCCCGTGCGAACCGCTGCACCTTTCCCCTGGTTGTGTTCATGGAAAATAGCGCGGATTTCCCCGCTATGGTTCAATTCTTTAAGTATCTCGCGGGTACCGTCTTGCGAGCCGTCATCGATAACGAGAATTTCATGGCTCAACCCGGTTTCTTTGACTCGCCTAATAATTTCCCTAATAGTCTTGCTTTCATTGTAGGCAGGAATTATGACGGTGATGTTCATCGAAAGGATTATACATGAACTTTTCTCAACTTACAAGGACACGGCTACCCTTTCTGCGGCTGTTTCTCTTGGCTTGACACGGATTGGACATGCTATAATTTAAGAGTAAATGTTGAGGGGCGGTTTACACAAATCCATCTTTCCTTGAGCCCCCAGCATGATTTTGGAGGAAATGAATGAGCAATTTAGTTCGCTCAATTCCAGAAGCGCAATCATCCCCCAATGCTCCTTTCATTCCAAAGCCCGTTTCGAATATCGATGATACCGGGCTTTCACCCCTTTGGTTGCAGGATCTGCTTCTGAAAATATTTTATTTTCAAGGATTCATGAGTGGATTCAAGCTTTCGGAAATAAGTGCCCTGCCTTTTACTGGGGTCCTGGATCAAATACTTGAAGCCCTCAAACGGGAAAAATCGTTGGAAGTTCGATCTTCACAAATGGGATTGGGTGAAGGGGCCTATGTTTATGCAATTACAGGTGCGGGAATCGCGCGTGCACGAGAAGCCTTGGACCGCAGCCAATATGCCGGCCCAGCTCCAGTACCCTTAGAGGTTTATAGTGACTCGATTCGCCGGCAAAGCCGGGCCCGATTGCAGGTCACCAACCGGGTGATGCGCCAGGTGCTTTCGCATATGATCCTTTCTGAAGCCTGTTACCAACGCTTGGGACCAGCGGTAAATTCAGGGATGTCGATTTTTCTGTATGGGCCACCAGGTAACGGAAAGACTACCGTGGCACGGGCGGTGGGTAATTTGATCCAAGCCCAAAAAATGTACATCCCCTATGCGGTGTACATCGATGGGCAGGTCATCAAACTGTATGATTCAGTTAATCACCAACTGTCGTTAGCGGATGACTCAAATTCTACAGGCAGCGGTTCTTTACGCCCCGGATCTCGCCGAGACCTTCGCTGGGTGCAAATCCAACGACCGTTTATTGTAACCGGTGGTGAGTTGACTATGGCAGGGCTTGACCTTGTGTTTGACGATACATCCAAATATTATGAAGCACCTTTCCAGGTCAAGGCTAATGGAGGGATATTATTAATTGATGATTTTGGCCGCCAGCAAGTGCGCCCTCGCGATTTGCTAAATCGATGGATCGTTCCGTTGGAGAGCCGAATAGACTACATGAGCTTGCATACTGGGCGTAAGTTCGAAGTGCCTTTTGACGTCCTGGTCATTTTCTCGACGAATTTACCGCCAAAGGAATTGGTGGATGAGGCATTTTTACGACGATTGCGTCATAAAATTGAAATTAAAGATCCGACCTTTGAAGAGTATCGAGAAATTTTCCGTCGGGTAGCACCCCAAAAAGGGGTTGCTTATAGCGACCAAGGATTAGCCTATTTGTTGCAAGAATACTATATTAAATGCAATCGTAAACTTCGGGCTTCGCACCCGCGCGATCTGTGTGATCAAATATTGGATATTTCTCGTTATATTGGCAAAGATCCAGAAATGAGCTCCGAATTGATCGACCGGGCAGCCGATTCTTATTTTGTTGATTTATCGTGATGTTGAACTCTTTAAAAAAACCTGTTATTTTTGCGCACCGGGGATCCTCCGCCCATGCGCCCGAGAACACTTTGGCTGCCTTTAAACTGGCTGTTGATCATGGCGCAGATGCCATTGAATTGGATGTCAAGTTGAGCCAGGATGGAGAAGTCATGGTCATCCATGACCAAACCGTGGAACGCACCACCAATGGGTCAGGCCAAGTAAGACAATTACGGTTTGAAGAGCTGCGTCGTTTGGATGCGGGCAGCTTTTTTAGTGATCCATATGCTGCCGAGAAAATCCCCACCTTGCGAGAAGTATTTGAAAGTGTTGGCGATAAAATTTTTATTAATATCGAACTGACCAATTATTCCTCTCCAAATGACAGGCTGGTCGAACGGGTAGTTGAATGGGTGATCAACTATCGAATGCAGGAAAAGGTCTTATTTTCTTCATTCCATCCGTTTAATCTACTTAAGGTCTATAGGCGATTGCCGGAATGCCCGCTAGCCCTTTTGGCGTTGGGTGGTTCAGCCGGATGGCCGGCCCGCTCGTTTATCGGCCGTTGGTTTTCACCTCACATTCTCCATCCCTGTTTATCAGATTTATCTGCTGACTTGATTGAGAAGGAGCATAACCGCGGCCGGCGGGTTCACGTTTGGACCGTTAACCAACCTGTGGATTTGACCCGTGCATTCAGGTGGGGTGTGGATGGAGTTTTCACCGATGATCCTCTATTGGCGGTACGGCTGCGGGGGGAAAAGTGACCGGTAAGAGTTGCTGTCTATATGCCAAACGATTTACCGGTTTCCTTTCCGAGAGGGTTCCGCTCCTGGGCAAGCGCCTGGTGTTCACCCTGGTGATCGTTTCATACCTTATGGGTGTATTCGGTTTAATACAGCCTGTTCAATCGGAAGATCTAGCTCAAACAGGCCCGGATAGCTCGGTTTCCAAAGCCCAGGCATTGGTAGAGAGAATGAGTCCCGAACAAAAAGTCGGACAGTTATTCCTAATTTCGATCGAAGGTACAGATGTCGCTCCAGATTCTCCAACCTATAACTTGATTGCAAATTATCATGTTGGGGGTATCGTTCTCAGGGCGGATAATGATAATTTTGTTGCCGCACCCAATACAGTCGCCAAAGCAGCCGAATTAATCCGCTCCTTGCAAACCATTCAATGGGACGCAGCCCAACGGTCTACGCTCACGGCCACTCCCCAGCAGGTAGAAATTCCCTATATACCATTATTTGTTGGGATTTCTCAGGAGGGGGATCTTTACCCCAACGATCAAATCCTTAATGGGATGACCTCGTTGCCCTCCCTGATGGCGATTGGGGCGACCTGGAACACGGATGCGGCTGAGGCAGTCGGAACAGTCCTCGGTCGAGAATTGTTCGCAATGGGTTTTAACCTTTTCATGGGTCCATCGTTGGATGTTTTGGAAGTTGTCAACAACCCCGGGAATGACCTGGGGGTCCGCACCTTCGGCGGCGATCCATTTTGGGTTGGTGAAATGGGAAAGGCATATATTCGTGGGTTGCATGTTGGCAGCCGCGACCGGTTGGCAGTCATTGCTAAACATTTCCCGGGTCGGGGAGCATCCGACCGGTTACCAGAAGAGGAAGTTGCTACAGTTCGGAAGTCGTTAGATGCATTAAAACAAATTGAACTCGCCCCATTTTTTGCAGTTATGACTGCGGATCCGGAATCTAATTCGCGTCCGGAGGGTGTCCTTGTTTCGCATATCCGTTACCAGGGTTTACAGGAAAATATTCGTGAGATCACCCCACCGGTAAGCCTGGATTCCGAGGCGTTGGAACAAGTTTTGACCCTTGAGCCGGCTGCCCAATGGTTTGCAGAAGGCGGATTGATCGTCAGTGATAACCTTGGTAGTGCGGCTGTTCGACGATTTTTTGACCCAACCGGGCATACATTTGATGCGCGGATGATCGCACGCAACGCCTTTTTAGCGGGCAATGATTTGCTATATGTCAATGATTTTATTGACACCCTGGATTCAGACAGTTATAAATCCATTGGGCGGGTTCTGGAGGCTTTTTCACAAAAATACCGTGAAGACCCGGCATTTGCGGAACGGGTTGACCGATCGGTTGTAAAAATTGTAGCTGCAAAATACGAGCTATACGGAGATTTGCATATCGATCGGGTGATCCCTGCGCAAAGTTTACTGGCTGATGTGGGCCGGTCACAACCTGTTATTTTCGATATTGCTCGCCAGGCGTTGACTTT
>JGI24109J20143_1000038_pt1 | contig 26452 bp, 17 predicted proteins | sample Subbio11_8B_AprC_FD_20143 | JGI IMG/M metagenome (IMG submission 20143) | reverse complement strand
GCAAGCTCTCTGTTCTATGGCGGTCTTTTCAACTACCATATTACTCCGAGCTTGCTCTTTTTTCAAAACCTACCAACTCTGTGACAGACTCAAAACCGCGGCCGGATTTAACTGTCCAACGGCTTGTCTCCTCCCTTTGACCGTGATAAACTCTTAACGTGCAAAAGAAAATTGTAATCGCCTGCCCAAATTCTTCATTTGGTCCTTCGTTGCAGCGCAACCTGGTAGAAACCGGTCGTTTTCGGGTCTGCCTGACCGATTCTTTTTCCCAGGTTGCAGATTTGATGTCGGCCGATTCTTATGACTTGGTAATATTCGACCTTGACCCGGTTGATTCTTCTGCACCCGCGGCCCTCGCTTCGATTGTAAAGGATTTTCCTGGATTACCGCTGGTGCTTTTCCCGCCTGAAAATAATTTGACCCATCCTCTGGTTTCCGGGTTGGAGAATGCGGTTTGTGTGAAAAAGCCCTTTTACCTGCCGGATTTGCTCGCTGTCCTTAATGCCCATATCGCTCGGCCCAAGGCTCCCCTCTCCCAGAAGGCGGTTTTTCCAAACAACGGTAATCCTGTAGATGGGTCGGTGGATCAACAGGCGATGGAAAGGTGTCTGTCCCAATTTCTGCAAGAGACTCCAGCTCTGGCGGGCATGCTGCTCTACGAAGACCAGGTTCTGGCTTTTTCGGGGTGTTTGGATCCTTTGGCGGCCGCAGAGGCAGCAGAAATCCTTGCCCGCTCATGGGACAAGGACTGGCACGGCGACTTGGTTGGGTACTTGCGCCTGCAAACCAGTGGCGAGGAGCTTTTGTTCTATACCACCGTGCTCAGCGGGCGATTCTTACTGGCTTTGGGATTCGCGCCCTATACTTCACTGCGCCTGGCCCGGGCAACCTCCAGGCGGGGACAAAAGGTGGTGAGCGATTGCCCGACCCTCGTGTTCAAGATGCAAACTGCACCCAATCATCCGATCGATCCAAATCGTCACACCGATGAAGGGCTTATTCAAAAGGTGGAATATGAAGATCCAGAAAGAACTTCTGACGACTTGCGCTTGATCGAGCTGCTAAACAATAACTCAGCACCCGATCCGCTAAAAGCGGATGTTTTCTTCAATGAGTGGGTGCAAGAGAAAGAGTTTATGCCCAATGGAGAGGGTTTTCGCTACCCGTGGGAGGAGGATCAACCAGCGATTGCTTCAATCCCGCTCGAACCCAAGGTCGATCAAAGCGACACTCCGCCCGTCTCCCACAAGGATCTACCGTCCTCTGGCGAAGGCGGCGATGCGAAACCCGGGCAGATGTACACTTGTGTTCTGCTGCCTTGCAATCCCGGCCATCTGCTAACCGGTGAGTTGCAAGTTGAGCTTAAAGAATGGATCCCACTATTTTGTAATACCTTTGGTTGGCAATTGGACGATCTACAGATCCAACCTAATTGTTTGCAGTGGTCAATCCGGGTGGATCCGGGGGTTTCTCAAAGTTACATGGTGCGGCTGTTGCGGGAGCAATCAACCCAGCACCTGGCCGAGAAATTCCCCCAAACCTCCCCATATTCCGGTGAAAACGATTTTTGGGCCCCCGGTTATTTAATCATCAGTGGGCGCCAGCCGCCAGCCGTGGAATATATCGAAGGCTTTATCCGCCAAACTCGCCGAAGGCAAGGTTTTGCTGTCGGATAATATAAACCCATACAACACAATCGGGATGGAGATATGCCGCCAATTCTTTATTTGATTGATGGACATGCACTTGCTTACCGAATGTTTTTTGCGATCACCACCTCAGGCCAGAGGCTGAGCACCAGCAGCGGCGAACCGACCGCAGGGATTTACGGGTTTGCCACCGTTATGCTGCGTTTGCTTGAACAGGAGAAACCCGAATACCTGGCGGTCGCTTTTGATACCGGATTAACCTTCCGCAACGACCTGTATCCGGAATATAAAGCCACCCGCGCGAAAATGCCGGATGACTTGCGCCCCCAGATCGAGCGTATCCGCGAAATGGTCGATTGTTTCGGTCTTCCTCGCCTGGAATCCGAAGGTTACGAAGCCGATGATATCCTTGGCAGTGTTGCTCGCCAGGCAGTCGCCAGCGGCCTGGGAGTCAAAATCATTACCGGCGACCGTGATTTGCTGCAACTGGTCGATGAGCGCGTGCTGGTCAACCTGGCCGGGGGACGTAACTCGGAGGTCAAAGATTACGGTCCCCTCGATGTGGTCGAGTCTTTGGGTGTACGCCCCGACCAGGTGATTGATTACAAGGCACTGGTAGGTGATACATCCGACAATATCCCCGGTGTAGGCGGAATTGGCGAAAAAACAGCCATCGCCTTGTTGGAAAAATACCCGACGCTCGATGCGATCTATGCGAATTTAGAGGGTCTGCCGCCCCGGGTGCGTGGTTTACTGGAAAAAGATCGTGAAAATGCCTATCTAAGCCGCGCCTTAGCCACCATCCGGACGGATGTACCGGTGATGCTCGACCTTGAGAAAGCCTTGACCAGCCGGATTGATTTGCAAAAGGCAGGTGAATTTTTCCAGAAAATGGAGTTCCGTTCACTGCTCGCCCGGCTCACAAAACTTGCCGGCCAACCGGCCCCTCCGGTCGCCGGCGACCAACAGTTGACCTTGTTTGGCCAACCACTGGTACAAATTGGTGTACCACCGGCATACCAAATCGAGGTGAAAATTGTCGATACCCCCGCAGCCCTGGAAGAATTAAGCCGTGACCTGGCGCATGCCAGCGTCATCTCCTTTGATACCGAGGCCACTTCAACCGACCCAATGCGGGCGGACCTGGTCGGGATCTCGTTAGCGGTGCGCGAAGGCCAGGGCTATTACATCCCGGTTGGGCACACAAAAGCCGGGCGTCAACTGCCTCTTGGGCAAGTGCTCGAAGGGCTGCGTCCGGCGATGACGGATCCTAAACGGATAAAGGTGGGTCATAACCTGAAATACGATGCCCTCCTATTGCGACGGATGGGTCTTGAAGTCACTCCTCTGGCTTTCGATACCATGATTGCAGCCTGGCTTCTGCAGCCGGATGGTTTCAATCTGGGTTTGAAAGACCAGGCTCGCTCCATCTTGGGAGTCGAGATGACCCATATTGAAGCCCTGATCGGTAAAGGCAAAAACCAGCTAGCGATGGATAGTGTGCCGGTCGAGGCGGCCGCGGATTACGCCGCCGCCGATGCAGAGATCTGCCTGAGATTGATGCCGAATTTAAAGGAACGGATGGAACAAGCGAATGCGGATTCCTTGTTCAAGGAAATCGAAATGCCGTTGGTGGCGGTCCTCATGCAAATGGAACGCACCGGGGTGGGTCTGGATGTTCCTTTTTTGCAGAATATGGCGATTGACCTGAACCAGCGGATGGGTGTCATTGAAAATCGAATTTACGAAGGGGTGGGTTATGAATTCAATCTAAATTCCACCCAGCAGTTGTCCAAAGCTTTGTTCGAGTCCTTGGGTCTGGAACCGCCTGACCGGCGCAAGAAAACCACTTCGGGGCATTATTCCACCTCGGCCGGTGTGCTCGAGGAAATACGCACCCAGCATGCGGTGGTTGAGTTGATTCTGGAGTATCGCGAGCTTTCCAAACTTAAATCCACCTATGTAGACGCGCTCCCGCAGCAAGTCAACCCGCTTACCCGGCGGGTACATACATCCTATAATCAAATTGGGTCGGTCACCGGCCGCCTGGCATCATCTGACCCGAACCTCCAAAACATCCCCATCCGCACCGAAACCGGAAGGCTGGTGCGGAAAGCCTTTATCTCCGGCGAAGGGATGAAATTGCTGGCGGTCGATTACTCACAGATCGAATTGCGCATTGTTGCTCACCTGGCTGAAGACCAGGCCATGTTGGATGCCTTTCGTGCCGGACAGGATATTCATAGTACAACAGCAGCGGCAATTTACGGAGTTCAATTATCCGAAATCCGCAAGGAACAGCGCCGGCACGCCAAAGCAATCAATTTTGGGTTGATCTATGGAATGAGTGCGTTTGGCTTGAGCCGCGGCACCGAATTATCCCTGGCAGAAGCTGAAATCTTTGTCCGGACCTACTTTGAACAGTTTCCACGGGTTAAGAGCTATCTGGACAATGTCCGCCAGCTTGCAGCGCGTCAGGGCTATGTCGAAACCCTGCTCGGCCGGCGGCGCTACTTTCCTAACTTAAAGAACCCGGTAAACCAGGCAATGCGCGCCCGTGAGGAGCGGGAGGCGATCAATGCCCCGGTGCAAGGCAGTGCAGCCGATATTATGAAAATTGCCATGATCCGTTTGCCGCCCGCATTAGAGAAAGCCGGTTTGCGGGCGCGCATGCTCCTGCAAGTGCATGACGAATTGGTCTTGGAAGTACCCGAAAATGAGCGCGATAAAACCGTCCGGGTTGTACGCGAGGTAATGGAAAATGCTTACCCTCTTTCAATTCCGCTGGTTACAGAAGCGCGCTGGGGCGACAATTGGGGCAGCTTAGTGGTTATCGACCCTTAACCGGTCGAAAACAAGGGGGCTATGACCAGTAGCCATCCAGGCCGACCTTGCGGATTTGTTATGCGCGACCCTTTGATTTTCGGGCGAGTTTCGGTTAAAGTTAGGGATGGGTCATGATTTAAAATAGGCGTAGGGAGTCAAACATGCCTGGGAATCAAAAGGATTTTGAAAAGGCGATGAATGACGGTCATTCGGCCGCCTGGGATCAGGACTGGGAACAGGCCGCCAATCATTACCGCCTTGCACTGGAAGAGTTTCCGGACAATGCCAATGCACTGACCAACCAGGGGCTGGCTCTCTTTGAATTACAGAATTTCGATGAAGCGCTGAAACTCTATCGGCGGGCAGCCGATCTTAACCCAGAAGATCCGCTCCCCCAGGAGAAGATGGCGCGCATTTACGAACGCCAAGGACACCTTAAAGAAGCCATTCGGACTGGAATGCAGGCAGCGGAATTGCATCTAAAAGGGCGCGATGTTGAAAAATCGATTGAAAACTGGGTGCGGGTTACCAGCCTGCAGCCAGAAAACCTGACTGCTCATGCCCGTTTGGCGATGATTTTCGAGCGGTTGGGCAAAAAACCTGACTCGGTTCGTGAATATCTGGCCGCTGCATGCTTGATGCAGCAAGCTGGCGACCTGAAAAAAACTACCCAGATCATCCTGTATGCCTTAAAGTTGCTGCCTGGCAGCGTGGAAGCCACCCAAGCTTTGAGGCTGCTCAAGACCGGCCAAGCACTGCCAAAACCCATACGACCACTCGGCGCCACCAACCCGCTGCGGATGGCGGATGAACCTTCGCTGGAGGCACCCGCCGAATCCGATACACCTGTACAACTCGATCCTATTTCCGAAGCCCGCCAGCGCGCACTGGTTCAATTAGCTGGTTTGGTATTTGACCAGGCGGATGAAGGCAGCGTAGCCAGCGGTCAAGTCAGCCAGCGGGAGGCCAACCGGGTATCGCCGGGCACCAGCGGCTTGACTGCGGATCAGCCCTCTCCAACTCGTTCGTTTCTCCACCTCGGTCAGGCGATCGAATCGCAGACTCAAGGCCACGACTCTCAAGCTGTCGAGGAATTGGAACGGGCTCATCTGACCGGTTTTGCCCATCCAGCCCTGTATTTCAATCTGGGTCTGTTGCTCATGGAGCGCGACGCCGATAAAGCTTTACGCTGGCTGCTCAAGGCGACAAGGAATTCAAAATTCGCTTTTGCTGCGAACTTGTTGATAGGAAAGGTTTATTATCAACAAGAAAAGTATTCCGAGGGTGCTGGTGCTTTCTTGCAGGCGCTGCGTCTGGCCGATGTAGAATCGGTTCAACCTGACAAACGTGATGACTTGCGCCAGTTGTACGAGCCGGTTATCAAAGCCCAGGTTAACCGCAAAAACATTGAAGCGCACAAAAAAATGTGCGAGACGATGATGCAGCAGCTCATTCGAGCCGATTGGCAGGCTTACCTGGTAAAAACCCGCATCCAGCTTACCCAGTCAGTAGAAGGAATGCCGCTCATTCCGCTCGCGGAAATGCTGGTTGAAACCCGTGGGGGGCAGGTGATCGAGGCGTTAGCCAATATTCGCGAGCTTGCAAGCCAGGGGAAAATTCGCACAGCCATGGAAGAGGCTTTTCATGCGCTGGATATCGCGCCCACCTACTTGCCACTGCACGTCCAAATCGGCGATCTGCTGGTGCAGGAGAATATGACCGCCGCCGCTGTCGAAAAGTTTATGCTAATTTCTCGACTCTACCGTCTGCGGGGTGAGGCTGCTCAAGCAATCACCTTGCTGTTGCGGGTTACTCAAATTGCGTCGATGGATTTGGGCGTCCGAAATCATCTCATCGAGATGCTCACTGGGCAAGGGCAGGTGGATGAAGCCATCCAACAATCTTTGGAACTTGCGGATATTTACTATCGGCTGGCCGAGTTGGATCTGACCCGTCAGACCTATTTGGCAGCTCTTCGCCTGGCCCAACAAGCAACCCGTAACCGCCAATGGGCATACCAGATTCTCAGCCATTTGGCCGATATCGATATGCAGCGCCTGGATTGGCGACAGGCGTTGCACTTTTTTGAACAAATGCGCACTTTACAACCAGATGACCAGGTTGTCCGTGAGCGGATCATTGACCTTAACTTTCGTCTTGGTCAAGACAAGGCGGCTTATACCGAATTAGACCATTACATCCATTTGCTGGTGAACAACCAACACCTGGATGCGGCTTTGGCTTTTGTGACGGAAATGCTATTGGAACAACCTGGGAGGGTTGAACTTCATCGCAGAATGGCTAACCTATACCTGCGGGTTGGAAAGGTTACCCAGGCAGTGGAAGAATTGGATAAAATTGCGGACGCATACGCTAATATGGGTGACACCGACCAGGCAATTTCGACGGTCGAGGAAATGGTTCGCCTGGACCCATCTAACAAAGAAGGATACGAACTTGTCTTGGTTGAATTGCGTAACTCCAGGCCCGGGAGCTGGTGAACTTATGGTTTTTTCTTGCCCACAGAAGCAGCATAAACCGTAAAAAGGTTTTCACCATCCAGTTTTAGAGCCGCGTTCAATAAATCGTCATCATAGGCGGCAATTGCGCACACCCCGCAGCCGAGTCCTTCGGCGGCCAGATAAAGGTTTTGGCAAACATGGCCGGCATCCAGAAGCAAGTACCGGTACCCGCGTTCTGGGTAACGCCAGTACATGCGGTCGAGGACAGCCGCCCAGAGGAAGGTCACCGCGCTGGATGTCACCTGGCGTTGGTTCATGCAGGCTTGGGTAATGCGTTCATTCAAGTCAGCAGCGAATTCCAACCCCAACAGAGCGTGTTTGCTGGCGATATAGCGGTATAGACCGGGTTTAATGCCCTCTACTTGGTTAAGCAGCAAATACGTTTCGAAGGCATGCCGTGCGCCGGCTGAGGGCACCGTACGGAAAGTAACCGGGCGCTGGGTAATTTCTTTTATCCCTTGGGTAGCCCATAAGAGCAGCGCCAGCTCATCCTGAGAGATTCCTTCCTGGCTGTAATGGCGCAGGGTGGTGCGCTGTTCGATGACCTGCCAGAGATCTGTTTTTGGGAGTTCGATCGTGGGAATGTCTGCCAGCTTGATCAGGGGTGCGTTCGGGTCGTATGGAAGTTCTAACGGCGGCTGGGGCAATCCTTTGCGCTGCGCCGATTCAGGCATATGGGCTGGCTTGGTTTGTTCCCAAAAATTTTGTCCAACCGATTCGGTCATGATTCCTCCTTAGGTTTTTGGTTAGTGTAATAATCATACCGTAAAATAAACCCTGATGGGTAAAAGTTTATCGGTGAGCCTGGTTGGCTAAAGAACTCGTGGGAAACCATCCGCGTTTGAACCGCAGATCCTTGAATCGCAGGCCGACCTTGGGTGAAGGATTCGGATTGGAGCGGTCTCCCGGGTGAATGGTTCCTTCAACCCGAGCTCCTCTTAGGGCTAATCACAGGCGGAGCTTGTTTCTAACCGACCTCCAAACTGTAAACACCTCTTGGGTACGCAGGAGCGCCAGGCTGCTGGCATAGACTGTGCTGCCAGCCCCTACACCCAGGACTACAACCAACCAGGACGGCAGGGCTGTGGTCAGCCTGATCAAAACCAGCAGTGCCAGCCCCATCCCGAGGGAGGCCAGCAATCCATTCGCGGCGGCACTCCAAACACGCAGACCTTCCAGGCCAGAGAGGCGGCGGCTAAGCAATGGGATCAAAATGATGATTTCTAAAAAGGTTGCCAGTGAGTTAGCCAGGGCCAGCCCGCCGAGTGGCAGCCAACCCATGTGGGTGAACCAGCCCGGAAAGGTCAGACTGAAGACGACATTAAGCGCCATAGCCCCAATGGTGGCCATGACGGGTGTGCGGGTATCATGCAGGGAGTAAAAGGCGCGCACCACCACTTCGAGCAAACAGTGAAAGACCAACCCGGCGGTGTACCAAAGCAAAGCCCAGGTGACCAATTCGGTCGAGCGGGCAGTAAATTCACCGCCTTCGTAGATGCTAATTAAAGGATTGCGAAGCAGGATCAGCCCGGTTGCAGCCGGGATAGCAAATAGAAGCACGCCACGCAAGCTGGCTGCCAGGGAACTGCGCAGCTCGGCAAACTTTCCGAGTGTGGCCTGGGCCGAGAAGGTTGGCATTGCGGCCACCGCCACCGATTGGGCGATAGCGGCCTGAGGCATCAACATCCAGGTAAAAGCCAATGTTAAAGCGGATACAGATCCTTCCGGCAGGCTGAGCCCGATCATGACGTTAACGATGAAATTGACCTGAACAACGGCAACGCCCAGGATGCGCGGCCCCATCAGGTGGGCTACTTCGTGTACCTCGCCCATGCGCAGGCCAAGGGTGGGGATATACCTCCCCTTCAGGCGAAATAAATGGGGCGATTGCACCAGCAAATGCAGGGATGCGCCAACAATGGCCCCTAGCGCCAGGCGGGTGATACCCATTTCTGCAGGCAGCAAAAGCACTCCTGCGATCTGACCGAGTGAGTACATAGCCGGGGCGATAGCCGGCAGCCAAAATTTTTGATGCGCATTGAGCACCCCCATCGATAAGCCGCTCAACCCAAAAATAACCACGGTCGGCAGCATCATCCGCAGTAACAAGGTGGTCAGGTCTTCCTGGCTGGGCACCTGGGCAGGTGCAAGCACGAACAAACCGTGCCGTACAATGAGGGGCGCCAATAAAAAGGCCGCTCCAGCGAGAGTGGTGAGGACCAGCATAAGCAAGTTGGCTATGGCTGAGGCCAATTTCCAGGCAGCTTGGCGTTGCTCGCGCGCCAGCAGGCCGGTAAAAGTTGGAATAAAGGCAGAGCCTAAAGCTCCACCAGCCATTAGGTTGAACAGCACTTCGGTAACCCGGTTGGCGGCGTTGAACGAATCCAGGTCGGCAGTTGTCCCAAAAATGCGGAATATTAAGAAACCGCGCAGCAGGCCCAGCAATTGGGTGAGGACATAGGCTGCCATCACCGTCCCGGCGGCACGGGCGATCTGGCGGATGGCTGCAGGTGGGACAGGTGTGGGGTTGGCGGGTTCGCCGGTCATCGTGTCCATTATAGTGTATTCTGTCTTTGCAAGAAGCAGTCCTTATGGGATAATACCAGACGCAAGCTTCTGCACATAAACGTAGGAGCCGATCAGGATCGCCGGTGGAGACGATGGGTGATGAATAGGTATAGTGAGGGCTGGCCCATTGGCTTGCTTGTTAGGCTACCCTTCGCACCCCGAAGAAGAATTCGCTAAAGGATGGACCATGCACTTTCAAAAAATTTGCGTTCTTGGACTCGGTTATATCGGTCTACCGACCGCCAGCACCTTTGCCACCCACGGCTTGAAGGTAGTGGGGGTGGATGTTGATCAAAGGGTCGTAAACCTCCTGCAGAACGGCCAACTGCACCTCTACGAACCCGGCTTACGCACCTTGGTCCAGGCGGCGTTGCGCTCCGAGAATTTGGTTGTGAGCCAGTCTCTAGAGCCAGCGGATGCCTTCATCATCGCTGTACCGACTCCTTTTACCGCCGAAAAGCGTGCCGATCTAAGTTATGTTAAGGCAGCCACTGAAGCGATTGTTCCCCATCTGCGGCATGGCAACCTGGTGGTACTCGAATCAACTTCCCCGCCCATGACGACGGTTAACCTGGTGGGCCCAATCCTGGAGCAATCTGGGTTGAAAGCCGGGCAGGATTTTTACCTGGCATATTCACCCGAGCGTGTCCTGCCAGGGCAGATCTTGCGGGAGTTGATTGAAAACACCCGGGTGGTGGGAGGCGTTGATCCGGCTTCGGCCGAGGCGGGTTCCGATCTATACGCAATATTCGTGCGCGGTGAAATTATCCTGACCGATTCCACCACAGCCGAGATGGTAAAGTTGATGGAGAACACCTATCGGGATGTCAATATTGCGGTTGCAAACGAGTTCTCACGCCTGGCGAATCGTTTTGGGGTGGATGTCTGGGAGGCGATCAACCTGGCCAACCGCCACCCGCGGGTACAGATCCTGCGCCCTGGCCCTGGAGTGGGTGGGCATTGCATCAGTGTGGACCCGTGGTTTTTGGTGGAAGCTGCCCCAGACCTGGCCGAAGTAATCCGCGCTGCAAGGCAGGTGAACGATGGCCAGCCGCATTTTGTGGTCGAAATGGTGCGCCGGGCTTTGGGCAGCTTGGAGGGGCGCCGGATTGCCATTTTGGGTCTGGCGTATAAACCGGATGTTGACGATTTGCGTGAAAGCCCAGCCATCGAGGTGGCGCAATTGCTCGCCGGCTTAGGCGCTCAGGTTAGCGCCTATGAACCCTTTAAACCCGATTACAGCCAGGATGGGGTATTCAGCGCGCCTACGTTGCAAGAAGCGCTTTCGCCTGCCGAGGCCGTGTTGCTCCTGGTTGGACATAGTGAGTTAAAAACCATCGACCCGCGCGAACTAGCAAAAAAAACCTCTGCCCGGATCGCACTGGATACAGTCAACGCCTGGAACCCGGTGGAATGGCAAACCGCCGGCTTTACTTTGCATCGTTTGGGGGTCGGAAAATGACGAGCGACCGGATTATCCGGGTGGTAGCTGTTTTTGGCACCCGCCCCGAAGCGGTGAAGATGGCTCCGGTGGTCCAAGCACTGGCTGGTACGCCAAATGTGGATGCAAAAGTTGTGGTTACCGCCCAACACCGCCAGATGCTCGACCAAGTCCTGGATTTGTTTGGGATTGTCCCGGATGTGGATCTTAACCTGATGCGACCCAACCAGAGCCTGGCGCAGCTAAGCGCCGATATTTTTACTAACCTGGACCCGGTGCTGGCCGATTTGCAGCCGGATTGGGTGTTGGTACAGGGCGATACCACCACGGTGATGGCAACTGCGCTGCTGTGCTATTACAACCGCATCCGCATTGGGCATGTCGAGGCCGGTCTGCGCACCCACGATCGCTGGCAGCCTTTTCCGGAAGAGATCAACCGCCGGGTGGCCAGCGTGGTCGCCGATTTACACCTGGCTCCTACCGAACACAGCCGCAAGAATTTACTCCGTGAGGGGGTGGAGGACTGGCGGGTGGTTGTGACCGGCAATCCGGTAATCGACGCCTTGAACGAAATTGCCAGCCGGCCAGCACCGCCAGAAGTGCGAGACTTGCTGAAAGCCCACAACATTCGTCCTGGTGGACGCGAACTGGTACTGGTAACAGCCCACCGGCGCGAGAATTTTGGCCGACCGCTCGAGGAGATCTGCGGGGCGTTACAACGATTAGCCGCCCGATACGAAGATCGGGTACACATCCTATATCCGGTGCATCTGAACCCCAATGTTCAAGAACCGGTTTACCGGTTATTGGGCGGTGTGGCTAACATTACCTTGCTGCCTCCAATAGATTATTTACCACTCGTCCATCTGTTGGGCAGCGCCAAAATCGTCCTGACCGACTCGGGTGGTATTCAGGAAGAAGCTACCGGTTTGGGGGTGCCCACCCTGGTTCTGCGCCAGACGACTGAGCGCCCAGAAGGGGTTGAAGCCGGGGTGTTAAAATTGGTTGGCACCGATGCCGAAACGATCCTGAACGAATCGGTCAGGCTGCTCGAAGACACCGCGGCCTACCAGGCGATGGCTCAGGCGGCCAACCCATTTGGGGATGGGCAGGCCGCTGGGCGGATTGTGAAAGCACTGCTTAATTTTCGAGAACCATAAGGGATAAATGGCACCTAAAAGTATCTGTCTGCTGCCGCAGATCCAGGCAGTAAGCGGACCAGCTTCCTTTCAACTTAAGCTCAAGGCCGAGTTGGAACGGCGCGGATATCCGGTCCACCATGATGTCGGACGGACGGATAGGGGTGCCATCCTGATCATCGCTGGGACGCGCCATGTAAGCGCGATTGCCCACGCCCGCCGCAGGGGGATACGGATCGTCCAACGATTGGATGGGATGAACTGGATTCAGCGCCGCAAGCGCTCAGGGGTGCGTTATTTCGTGCGCGCCGAGCTGGGCAATCTTTTATTGGCTTATACGCGCCGCTTCCTGGCCGATTTTGTAGTGTACCAGAGCAACTTTACTCGCACCTGGTGGGAAAAAGTGTATGGAAAGACACCCGTTCCAAACACGGTAATTTATAACGGGGTCGATTTAGACCAGTATTCTCCAGCCGGAATAGAGCAGCCTCCCGCTGAACACATCCGCATACAGGTAGTCGAGGGTCATCTTAAAGGGGGAAATGAAATTGGACTGGAATTTGCAGTCGATTTTGCAGTTGCGATGCAGCGTCAAAGCCTGCGGCAGGTGGAGCTGGTCGTGACGGCCGATGTACCGAGCTGTGTTCGAACCGTTGTACAGCAGCGGGGACCTGACGCCTGGGTGACCTATACGGGTGTGGTTGCCCGTGAGCAAATACCGGCCATGAACCGTTCTGCCCATGCCTTTTTTTCGGCCGAACTGAATGCTGCTTGCCCAAACTCGGTGATCGAAGCGCTTGCCTGTGGAACTCCGGTGCTGGCGTTTGATGCTGGGTCGCTTCCGGAACTTGTTCAGGGCGAGGCAGGCCGGGTTGTCCCATACGGTTCTGACCCCTGGCGTTTGCAAGCCCCAGATTACCCTGCTTTGGCTCAGGCAGCCATGGATGTGATGAACGACCAGAAACGATACCGGGTGGGTGCCCGCGCTCGAGCTGAACAAGCTTTTGGGCTTGGGCAAATGGCAGACCATTATTTACAGGTATTCGACCTGTAAAAGGCATCTGTTATAAAAATTATTAGGTATTTAATATCTATTTTGGTATAATATACATCATGCGCGAGTAAAGAAGGTGCTGGTTTGAAGGTTGGTTTGGCGTGTGGGTAGGCAGACTAGCTTCCCCCCATCGCCCCACAGATTGAAAAACAGCATTTTTTTTTCGCTCGCTCCATTTCAACAGGAGGTAATTGTGGCTAAGTCATCTGCTTCTTCAGTTGTTGGGATGAGCGACCCNCCAGCCGTTAACGCCTTGTTTGGCAGCCCCAAGTGGGCCTGGTTATGGTTGGTTGCTCGGGTTTATGTTGGGTATTCCTGGTTGGACTCAGGCTTGGGCAAAGTGACCAACCCGGTCTGGATGGAAACAGGAGCTGCCCTCAAAGGTTATTGGGAACGCGCGATCACCATTCCCGAAGCGCCAGCCCGTCCGCCCATCGCCTTCGATTGGTACCGGACCTTTATTCAGGGCTTGTTGGAGAGCGGGTCCTATACTTGGTTTGCGCAACTGGTTGTGATTGGAGAAATCTTAGTTGGGGTTGCTTTGATTCTGGGCCTCTTCACCGGAATTTCGGCTTTCATTGGTGGGTTTATGAATTGGAATTTTATGATGGCCGGTACTGCCAGTATTAACCCGGTGTTGTTCACCCTTTCGATTTTGTTGATCCTTGCTTGGAAAACTGCCGGTTGGTGGGGGTTGGATCGATTGGTCCTACCCATGCTGGGCACTCCCTGGCAGCCAGGCAAAATCTTTGCGCCAAAAAAAGAATAAAGCGGCTAATAAGAAGGAAAAATCCACTGCCGGACAGGGTTGCCTTGTCCGGCAGTGGAAACAGTAGATTTTTGCCAGCCCGCTGGTAAACCCTAAAAATCTTTGAGCAGGATTGTATGCGGACCGCGAGTGATCTCCCAGGGGTAAAGAATATAGGCGTCCGTAATCGCGGCGTAATAATCAGGGCGAGCTGTTCCAAATAAATTGCGGTGAGGGTTAAAGTGCAATACGCAGGTATAAGGTATTCCGGCGGCGCTGCTAATCCGGTTTTTGACCGCTGAAATGGTCCGACCCGATCCCCAAACATCGTCAATCACCAGGATCCGCCGCCCGCGCAGTAAATCATTTTCAGGGAACTGTAAAAATTTTGGCCAGGCAAGCCAACGGGTTTTTTCTTTTTCTTTTTCGTGTTCGGCTTCGGCAGGAAAATCTAATGAAGCGGTTAGGATGATATTTAATTTTAATGCTTCGGCCAGCATGCCGCCAGGGATGATTCCACCGTTCGTGACCATTACCATCGCATCGAATTCGACTTCAAACTGTGGAATCAGGTGATCGATCAGCTTATCCACGTCGTTCCAATTTAACACTTCTCGACGCATTGGCATTTTTCCACCATCAAAAAGGTTTGATTTACCTTACCTGAATTTAATATTATAGCAGGATTAAGAAAGTTCTAACGAAATTAATCAGAAGAGTATCCTATGGCTTTCACAAAATTCACATTGAGATCGCCGCAGCCCCTGGAAACCCCCTGTACATCGCGTAGATCCCCATTTTTCAGCAAGCGGTGGTTTTTCCTGTGTAGCCCTATGAAGGTGTCTGGTCGCCGGCCTACGAGTTGGCTGTGCCGAAAAAAAAACCGCCCTTGGATTAAAGAACGATTTTTCCCCCTTCGAGTTTTTTAAACGTTAATGGCCAGTCTGCTGAACCTCGACCAGGCGGCGTAAGATGGTTTCAGAATTTGGCTGGGATACCCAGGTTACCCAACCCATCCGACGTAATAGGGTCTGGCTGATATGACGGATATAAAAACCAGCCGTGCGCCTGGGAACAAAATGGAGCGGCAGGGTTTGGTTATGGGTCAAAGCCTGGCGTAAGTCGGCGGCGGTTTGGCCTGCAAACAGGGTGCGGCCATGCCCAATGGTGGAAGCGATGTGCGAATCACTGCTGCCGATTGCGGACAGATTGAGTTTTTCGGCCATCCGAGCTGCTGCCCGATTGGTAGCGCGGTAAATCAGGCTGGCATTGCAAGTCTCGATGCCAATTAATACCTCGGTCACTTTCGGTACGGTCAGGGCCGCTTCGACCTTTTTGAGATTAAGGCTGTGAGCGCCAAATGCAAATGGGTGAGCAACTACACAAAGCCCACCGGCTTCCTGAACGCAAAGCGCGGTTTCGATCAGGCTCATCCGGGCTGGAATTAAAGTATCTACGTATAAAGCCAGCAGATGGCCATCCGCAGTCGAAACTTCAATACCTGGAACGATCTCCAGGTGGTATTGAGGTGCAATCTCCTGTGCGCGCAGCGCTCCGTCCATTCGGTCGTGGTCGGTAATGGCTATCACATCTAATCCAACCCGGTAGGCTTGTTCCATGACTGCGGAGAGGGTGGCGGTTCCGTCATGGCTGTAGGTAGTATGGATGTGTAAATCGGCATTTCCCATCAAGTTCGTCCTTTTTGTGGTCTTTACATAACTATTATGGAGGGGAAGGATTAAGAAAGGGTCAAAACCCGTTTAAGGTTTGGTCGTTAATCGGCCATAAAGATTAATAAGCCCTTTTTTTTGGGTGGGTAATTGTTAACAAGCCTTGTGGATGGCTTTTTTGAGGCAAGGAGGTTTTCCGGAAGGTCTTTCCGAACCCACTTTGGGGTTGGCGATGATATCCGGGTGATTAACAAGAAGAAAGTGAAGGGATACTTCTGAGTTATACTTTCCTTAAACAGATGCACCCCTATTCGTGTTAAGGTACCGATCCTAAGGATCAAACGGTGGAGGCGCAATGCCCGATTTAACCGATACTTTCATCTCCCGATTGGAAGCCCATCGCCTGAAGGGTTTGGATGCCGGCAGCCAGTCGATTTTTCCCCATTATCATGGCTTGTGTCTCAGCAACCTGCCTGCCAGTATCTGTCATTGGCTGGGTATGCCAGAATTTGGCGGACGGGCTTTTAGCCCGGAAGTGTTCTCCTACTTGAAACAGCGCTACCAAAGGGTCATTTTAATCCTCGTGGATGGACTGCCCTACTCCTTGTTTCGGCGGGCACAACAAACAGCCCCGTGGGTAGGATGGTCGAACGAATCATGGTTGCTGCCTTTAACCAGTGTCTGCCCCAGTACGACTACCGCCGCACTGACCACCTTGTGGACCGGTGTGCCTCCGGTTCAGCATGGGGTCTTGGGCTATGAAATGTGGTTAAAAGAGTATGGCCTGATTGCGAATATGATTTCACATTCCCCTGCCGCATTTTCTGGCGGACCGGGCAGTCTGCAGCGTGCCGGGTTCAGACCCGAAGAGTTTTTACCGCTCCCGGTGCTAGGGTCGCACTTGAAAAAGAACGGCTGCGATGTTTTTGCATTATTGCCGGCAGCGATATCCCGGTCGGGTCTATCGACCATGTTGCATACCGGCGCGGCGATGGTCCCATACCGCACCCTGAGCGACATGTGGGTCAGCATGGCTGACTTGTCCGAAAAACGCACCAATCCGGCCTATTGTTACGTTTATTGGGGAGATTTGGACGAATTGGGACACCGCTTCGGGCCGGAAAACGAACGCGCTGTTTTGGAGTTTGCAGCCTTCGGTCGTGGTTTTAAATGGTTTGTCGATCGCTGCCGTGAAAATAAAGCAGCGGACACCCTTTTGCTGCTGGCTTCCGACCATGGACAAATCGCTACTCCTTTTTCCACTCGCTACGACCTGAGCCTGCACCCCGGATTATTGGCAGATTTGGTAATGCCGCCTTCTGGCGAAAACCGCCTGCCCTATTTTTTCTTACGTCCAGGACGAGAAGCCCATGCGCGCGCTTATATCGCAAAGACTTGGCCAAGCGAATTTATAGTACACCCTGCCAAGCAGGTGGTGCGAGCAGGGTTGTTGGGAGATGCGCCCCCTAATGCGCGTGTGGCGGAGCGCCTGGGTGATTGGGTGATAATCCCACAAGGCAGCGCTTATTTTTGGTGGGCAAACAAGGAAAATACGCTCCGTGGCCGGCATGGTGGCTTGAGCCCAGATGAGATGCTGGTGCCTTTGTTTGCGATGGAAATTTAAATAATCTGGGGTCGGGTTTATTTTTTGACCGACAACTTGCCTTACCGGCTCGGATGGTGGGTGGGTTTAGAAATGGTTTTACCAAATTGGGTGAAAACCAGCCATTGGAAAAGAATACGATCGGAGCGGATCGCCATACCGGCGGGTGCATCCCAAGGCTTTGGCTCGAATGAGTGGTGGCGGCGGATGAAAGTCAACCGGCACCTGAAACAGCCACCTGATTGCGGCCATATGCCTTGGCCTGATATAACGCGTGATCTGCGGCGGCCAGCAGTTGATCCAGGCTCATCCCAGCCATTTTCATCGCCACGCCGATACTGATCGTAATCTGGATCTCGCCCACATGGGTGTGGATCCGATGATTGCAGATGGTGGAGCGTAGGCGGTTATAGGCATTCTCGATATCGGAAAGGCTTCGATGGGTCAGAACGATCATAAATTCATCGCCCCCGTACCGTCCCAAATAATCATAATTCCGCAAACTGTTTTGCAGGTATTGAACGAGACCCATTAACACTTCATCGCCCACCTGGTGACCGTATTGGTCATTAATATCTTTAAATTTGTCGATATCCACCATTCCAATGGTCAGAAAATTTCCCAGGCGGGTTGTCCGTGAGAACTCCTTGTGGAGCACTTCCAAAATTGCTGGCCGGTTAAGTGTGCCGGTTAATGAATCGTGGGTGGCCTTATAGGTCAAATCGGAGCGGGCCTGGTTTAAATTGGATTGTAGTTCTAACATGCGCTGCCCGACTTTCAGGCGGGCTACTAATTCTTCCTTGTTGTAGGGTTTGGTGATGTAATCATTCGCGCCGGCTTGCAGCCCGTGAATGGTATCGCACACTTCACCTCTTCCGGTCAGGATGATGATATAGGGTGGGTCCATCCCCCCTTTTTTACGGATCCGCTGGCAAATTTCCATTCCGTCCAGACCAGGCATGTTCCAATCTAAAATGATCAACCTTGGAGCGGATTCTTGTTGCAGGATTTCCCAGGCTTCGATCCCATCTTTAGCGGTTACCGATTCGTAACCGCTTTTTTTCAAAATTGCTTCCAGCATAACCCGCGATGTAAGATCATCTTCAGCGACCAGGACGATCATTGCAGCATGGCCTTCATTTCAATGGCTAGTAATTCGTATTGTTTTTCGATTTCTGGGAGCAGGGAAATCAGTTCATGGATGTTTCTGGTTTTGCCGGCGTTTTCCAAATTGGCAGCGGCCTCACACAGGGCAACCCCGGCAACATTAGCGGCTGCCCCTTTGATTGTATGCGCTTGCCCGATGACACCTTGAATATCCTGGTTTTCAAGGGCCGCCTTCATTTCTAAGATTTTTTTTGGGAGGTCTTCAAGGAAATATTCGATGACGGTTTTTGCAAGATCTTGATCGTCCATCAACCGCTGCATCAGCTCCGAGGGATTGAAAACCTTTGGTTTGGGCTGGTAATCCTCTTCGAGCGCAGAGGGTAAAATCAACCTCACCGGAAGTTCAGCAGAACAAAGGGTGGCGGGCTGGACTGGTCTGGGTTGGTTTGTGGGCGAGCTCATTTTTCCACGTTCCAAACAAATGTCCAAAATTCTAACCAGTTCTTTAGGGCTAATGGGTTTTGAGACATAATCATCCATGCCGCCCTCGATAAAGTGTTCCCGGTCGCCTTTCAAGGCGTGGGCGGTCATGGCGACGATCATGATGTCCGGATTTGCGATGCGGGTTTTTCCGGAACGAATGATGCGGGTAGCTTCTTCTCCATCCATCACCGGCATATTAACGTCCATCAGAACCAAATCGTAGGGCAGCATTTCAAGCGCTTGGATTGCTTCTCGGCCATTGGCGACAGCATCTGCCCGATAGCCAAGTTTCTTGAGGATCCCCAGGGCTACTTTCTGGTTGGTGGGATTGTCTTCGGCCAACAGGATGCGCATATTTTTCTGTTGGACTTTTTGAAGCATTTCCTGAGAAACCGGCCCATGATTGCTGGGTGGATCGGAATGGTTCGCTTTTCCTAAAACTGTGGCTATGCAATCATAAAGAGCGGAATTTTTTATGGGTTTTGTCAAATAGGCGGCAAAGCCGATGTTTTCAAGGCGTTTGGCATTCCCACTGTTCCCCAGCGAGGTCATCATGATCAGCAGGGTATTGCGTAAATCAGGGTCCGATTTGATCATTCTGCCGAGGCTTTCACCGTCAATTTCTGGCATTTGCATATCGGATAGAAGAATGCTAAAAGGGTGGCCGGCGTTACGGGCCGCCTGAAGCGTGGAATGGACAGATTTAGGGTCATTGAGCACGGTCCAATCCATGCCCCAAGATTCTAATTGTTCAGAAAGTACCCGCCGGTTGGTGGCGTTGTCGTCCACCGCCAGGATGCGCACCCCGCGGATATCCATTAAAGGAGTTGCTTTTCCGCGTTGTTCAAGCGGCTGTTTCTCGAATACCGCAGTGAACCAGAAGGTCGATCCGTGTCCTTCGGTAGTTTCTACACCGATTTGTCCACCCATTAAATGGGACAGGCGCTTGGAGATAGCCAACCCCAGTCCGGTCCCCCCGTAACGACGAGTCGTGGATGCGTCCACTTGTTCAAAGGCATTGAAGAGGATTTGCAGCTTATCTTGCGGGATACCGATTCCGGTATCATGCACTTCAAAGCGGGCAGTCAGCTCGGTTTGGGTTTCGCTCAGGGGAGTTACATTGATACTGACCTCGCCTTGATCGGTGAATTTTACTGCGTTGCCGCCCAGGTTGATCAGGATCTGGCGCAAGCGGCCGGGGTCACCGCGAAGGTATGTGTCTATATCGGGAGCGACCCGGCAGACAAATTCAAGGTCTTTTTCCTGGGCGCGGAATGCCAGCATTTCTGCGCTTTCCTCAAGGACATCTCTTAAGTTGAAATCAACCACCTCCAATTCCAACTTATCGGCCTCGATTTTTGAAAAATCAAGGATATCATTGATCAAATCCAACAGCGCTTCACCACTGGATTGGACAACCTGAGCGTAACGCCGCTGCTCGGTTGTGAGCTCGGTATCCATCAGCAAACCCATCATGCCGATCACGCCATTCATAGGGGTGCGGATCTCATGGCTCATATTCGCCAGGAATTGGCTCTTGGCTGTATTAGCGGCCATAGCTTCGATTGCCAATGTGTTGGCGCGATCGATGGCTTTCTCCAATTGGCGATTGGTTTTGTTTAATTCTTCGGTATACTGTTTGCGCAAGATACTATTGGCGAACAGCTCGGCCATTACTCTTAATAATGAGATATCCAAGGTGTCCCAAACTCTGCGCTCGCGCACCGCATCAAACCCCAATAACCCATAGGTATCGTTACCCAGCCTGATCGGGATAGTCACCAAAGATTGGATATCCTGGTCGATCAAGAGCTTGCGGAGTGGATCCTCGGCTGCCAATGTGGTTGTATTGTGGATGATGAATACTTCGCCTTTTAGATGCGCTTCAGCGACCAAATTATAAGTAGCTAGCGGCAGGTCACCCAGTATGTCGATCTCTGCCCGGATGCCTTCTTCACACCATTCGTGGGTGTTGGTCATGGTTTGGTGGTAGAAATCATAGGTAAAAACGTAAGCCCGGTCTGCATGGACAAATTTTCCCACGGTTCCCAACGCGTTGGTGATTTCTTGGTTAAGGTGTTCAAGGGGGAGGTTGAAAAATTTTAATGTCAGATCCATTAATATTTGTTGTAACTGGCTTTGATATTGCAGATCCTCTTCCATTTTTTTGCGTTGGGTGATATCTCGGCTGACACCCAGCAGACCCATTACGTTTTGATTTTCATCCAGCAAGGGGGCTTTGAGGGTATCCAGAAGCACCAGCCGACCATCCGGGTAAATGGCCCATTTTTCACGCCGTTGGATTTCTCCGGACTCCAACAAGAGCCTGTTTTGTTCGACATAATAATCGGCCCGCTCTTTTTCGAACAGATCGTGATTGGTGCGTCCAATGATCTCTTCGGCTGCGAATCCGGTGTAACGCTCGTATTCCGAGTTGCATCCCAGATAGATCCCTTTGTGGTCGGTAAAGAAAATGGCTTCCGGGATGGAATTGAGCAGACCGGTCAGCAAGGCGGTTTTTTGGCGCAGGTTGTCTTCGGCCTGTTTACGGGCGGTAATATCACTGTCGGATCCAAAATATCCGCGCAAGCTGCCATCCGGGTTTAGAACCGGAATTCCATTGGTTGAAAACCAAACCTTCTCGCCATCGCTCCTGACAGCGCAATGAATGACCTCCTCAAAGGGTTCTTGGCGGGTAAAAACATCAAATGCCTTTTTGATCAATTCTTCACGGTTCTCTTCCGGGTATAGATCGTAGAAATATTTTTTCCCCACCAATTCCTGTGGGCTGTAACCTAAAATCGGAAGCGACATTTGGCTGACCGATGTGTACAACCCGCTGGTATCCACTTCCCAAACCATTTCGCGGCTTTGTTCCGTGATCTGATCGATTTTCTTTTTGCTTTCGACCAATTCTTCCGTTCGCCGGTGGACTTGTTTCTCCAGATTCCTCTGCCGGTTTTGCAGAGCTGCCACAAATGCAACCAACAATGCGGTTAGTACCGTTCCAGAGATTCCTGTCAGCAGCCCCATTCGAGGTGGATAAGTCGTAAAAAATTCTTCCGTGGGTTCAAAAACAACCGCATAGGTACGGTCAAACACAAAAAAAGGTTTAATGTGGACCAAAGGTCCATTCGTTTTAAGATAGTGAGAACCATTGCCTGTCACGGGTTGTCCAGCCGGGTTTGGATAGGAGGCCAACAGGACATCTAAACCATCCGGGGAAAGCTCCAGGACGTGGGTGTTGACCAACGAACTGTATTTATCGTAACGGCTTAGCGCGTTTTCGATGGTTGTCTGAGGCATAATGATGCCCATCGAAAACCCGAGCACTTCGGATTCGAGCGGAGGTGTTCCAAAGTTTTGTTCTGACCTTTCGACCAGCTTATACGCCGGATGGAAAACAAGAATAAATTGTTCAATTCCATAGATCAGGCCGGTATCGATCAAATCGGTTGAGGTGATTCCCCCGCTGCTAGCTGCTTCATTGATGGCTGAAAGGATGAATGGATACACTCCCAGGTCAAACCCGATGGCCATCAGGCTGTCTAAAGTTGGCACAAGGTAATGAATCGGATAATAAACCGGCCGTTCGGCGACCGGCACCTTCTCTACTTGGTGGGCTCGTTCCCAAATGATGTAATTTTCAATCCCATCACGACGTCCGGCTCGTTCGTAGCGGCGGATTTCTTCCCTTGGCACCACGGGCACCCAGCCGAGGGCGTATATGGCGGAGGTATTCACCATGGGTGAAGTGAATTGGCCGAATTCCATCCGATCGACTTGACCACTGCCCTCAAAGAAACGTGCTAAGGAAGAAACCTCGGTTTGAAGGCCAACGAATGTGTCGCTCAGCCCTTCGGCGCGAGAATCGGCTAATTTCAAAAACAGGCTCTCATGCTCGCCATTTTCCAGGTCCACCATCATCATCGACAGTGTCCCTGTCAGGAATAAACCCAGCAGGGTGAAGATTCCGATTTCAAGATGACGAAAACGAAATTGTGAGGCAGGTGCGAGTTTGGTGCGCCAGTATAAAGAAATCCGACCTGTAAATAAAATCAGCCACAGGATGAAGGTGAGGATGATAGGTTTCCATTGGGCGCCATTAATATCCGCTCGCCATTCCCTGGCGTCCACATCCAGGCCGATGACCGCCAGGATTTCCCCGCTGCGGGGGTCGAGTACTGGAGCAAATGCACTGACATCCCTGCCAAATTCGTTGGTGTATGGGCCTACGACTGCCGGTTTCTTTTCTTTAAAAATGGCGCTCAGCTCTGAAGGGGGGGATTGAACCACACCCCCAAGTTTTTTCCTCATCGGATCGTCTTCTTGGTAACTACCCGGTCCAAAAACAACCTGCCCATTTTGCAGGTTGAGGGTGTAGATTCTGTGCAGGTTTGTAACCCGACAATATAAACTCAATTGTTCTGTGATCTGCTTGTAAGCCGGTTTGTCCAAATCGGCTGACGTGAAAGTAAGATCTGCAACCGGTTGGGGGTTGATGACCATTGCAATTTCCATCGCCTGGGTGAGCAGGTTATTGCGTAGTTCGGCATCTTTGCCCTGGGTGGTAAAAACAACGGTTGCCCAGCCGAATAGGCCCAGTGAAATGGTCAGCACGGCGATTTGTATAAAGATCTTGTACGAGTTAATAAAGTTTTTCATATTATTTTTACCAATACCATGAATATTAAGACATTGTTTTTCATAGGAATTCCGGCTGAAAATCGTTTTCGGTGGAATGATTATATAAACAATGGGGGGGTCACCCCTTTACAGTATTGTTTGGCTTTACCGATAAATTTGCAAGGCGGGAAGTGCGGGATTTACACTCGCAACCCTGATCTTGAGTTGGCGGGTCATCTGAAACAGGCGAGTCGTAATGTCGGTGGGCTGTTGGAATGTCCTTGGCCGGTTTCGGTACGAACCAGGAGGACAGCAAGATCGGGTGTGTTTGGCTTTTGCATCGTTCTTGGATTGACAATCTCCAATAGTTTCGTATAATATATGTATGTATGCTCATATATTCAGGTATGATGATGAAAATCCAGACCCGGTGTAAAGAAAAAATCATCCACGAAGAGGTTGTGCTGGCTGCTCAGGAACAACTGACCGACATCCGAACCGCTTCCCGCCTGGCGCAGTTATTCGCCGCCCTTGCCGACCCAACCCGTGTGCGGTTGATCTCAGCCCTGAATAGGCGCGAAATGTGCGTTTGCGATCTGGCAGCGGTATTGGGCATGACTCAAAGCGCAGTATCTCACCAGTTGCGCCAACTACGCAACCTGAGTTTGGTGCGTTTTCGCAAAGAAGGGCGAATGATCTTTTATGCCCTCGATGATGAGCACATTCAAGATTTATTCGAGCGCGGATTTGCACACATCGTCCACGAAAGCAGCCAGCCCAAATGAAATCTCAACGATACCGGATTGAAGGCATGGATTGCGTGGACTGCGCCTTGAAAATCGAAAAAAGCATTCGTCAACTGGCGGGTGTGGAAAATGTGGCCTTGAATTTTGCCACAACCCAACTATGGATCGTGGGGGATGTGAATTTCAAATCGTTGCATCAACGGGTAGGTGCGCTTGGCTACCGGCTGGTTGAATATGATCCTTTCCAGGGGGTACAACCCAATCCGCCTTTGGGCAGCGGGTTTGTGGGTTATTTTCTTTCGACCCGGCATTCACGCCAGGCGCTGGTTGGTGGAATTGTGCTGCTCCTTTCCTTTTTCCTCGGTTGGGTTGGGATAAACGGCTGGCCCTTGTCTGGCATGCAAATTCTGGCCCTCGGATTGGCTGGGCAACCCATCGCCCGGAGAGCGATTTCCAACCTTCTCATTAACCGTGATTTCAGCATGGATTTTTTGATGTCCACCGCCGCGGTTGGAGCTGTATTAATCGGAGAGATCCCCGAAGCTGCCACTTTGATTTTTTTGTTCGTAATTGCCGAAGCCCTGGAGGGCTATGCTGCCGATAGGGCCCGGCGTTCGATCAGCGAGCTGGCCAAGCTTGCCCCGCCGATGGCTGTCCGTTTGCGGGATGGGCGCGAGGAAGTCCTTCCGGTTGAATCCTTACAAATTGGCGACCGGATGTTGATCTTTGGCGGTGAAAGCGTGGCGATGGATGGGCGGGTCGTGAGCGGTGAGAGCGACCTAAATCAGGCGCCGATAACCGGCGAGAGTCTGCCGGTGCACAAATCGTTTGGCGACGAGGTCTTCGCTGGTACGATTAACGGGAGCGGCACCCTGGAAGTTGAAATTACTCACCTGGCGCAAGACAACACCTTAAATCGGATTGTCCGCATGGTTGAGCAAGCTCAGGCGTCCCGCTCCCCGGTACAGCGTTTCATCGACCAATTTGCCCGCATTTATACACCAGCTATGTTGGTTTTGGCTTTACTGGTTGCGGTCCTGCCGCCACTGCTTTTTGAGCAGCCATTTTTTAGTCTGCCAGATGGCACCCGAGGCTGGATTTACCGTGGGTTGGCCTTGTTGGTGATCGGCTGTCCGTGCGCGTTGGTTATCAGCACGCCCGTCACCATTGTCAGTTCGATCGCTGCCGCAGCTCGGCGCGGGGTGCTATTTAAAGGCGGAGCCTATATGGAAGCCTTGGATAAAGTAAAGGTGATCGCTTTCGATAAAACTGGCACCTTGACCCTTGGCGTTCCGCGAGTGACTGCCGCTCGTTCTGTCGACTGCCTGGAAGAAGATCCATGCGTGGAATGTGACGATGTGCTGGCCCTGGCATGTTCATTGGAACGACGCAGCAGCCACCCACTGGCCCAAGCGGTAGTCCAGGCAGCCGAGGCGAGAGGTGTATCTGAGCAGTATCCACCAGCCGAAGAGGTCACCACAATGGCAGGGCTCGGGCTGCAGGGCAAGGTCAACGGGCTGATGGCGTCCATTGGTAACCATCGCCTGTTCGAGGCCGAACACCCGCACACCACCCAACTTTGCGACTGGGTCCAATCTGCAGAAGCGCCTGGTCAGACCACAATGCTGGTTTCGGATGGTTTACGCGTGCGCGGCTATCTTGCGGTCAGTGATACGTTGCGCCCGGAGAGTGCCGCGGTTGCTTCGGCATTAAAAAAATTGGGCAAGGAACTGNTCATGTTGACCGGTGATAATGCCAATGCTGCTCAGANNGTAGCCAACNGCCTGGGAATTGACCAGGTGTTTGCCGGNCTGCTGCCAGAAGAAAAAGTTACCATCGTAAAAATGCTGCGCGAAAAGGTTGGCGAGCTGGTCATGGTCGGNGATGGGATCAATGACGCCCCAGCGCTGGCTTCCGCATCGGTTGGGATTGCCATAGGAGGCGCTNGTTCAGCCCAGGCGATGGAAACCGCCGATGTGGTCTTGATGTCGGATGGGTTGGCCCGTTTACCGTTCGCGATGCGCATGGCTCGCCTGACCCAGCGTTTGATCCACCAAAATGTGGCCTTTAGCCTGGCGACCAAATTGATCTTTATCCTGCTGGCCATGGGCGGGTGGACAACCATGTGGCTGGCGGTTATGGCAGATATGGGTATATCACTGCTGGTGATATTTAACGGTATGCGCCCCCTGGGTTTGCAGGATGTCTGATCATGATTTGTTAACCAGGTATACATATAGAATTAACCTGGAATATTTAAAATAGAACAA
>JGI24109J20143_1000025_pt1 | contig 32525 bp, 30 predicted proteins | sample Subbio11_8B_AprC_FD_20143 | JGI IMG/M metagenome (IMG submission 20143) | reverse complement strand
CATCATTAATATCAGCGACAGCGGCGCCCGAAAAGTGTGGGGCGGGTATCCTGCCTATATCATTAGCAAAGCGGGTTTGGAAACACTCACCCGCCTGTTGGCACGCAGCCTGTCCCCAAAGATCCGGGTTAATGGGGTTGCCCCAGGGTTGGTGCTGCCTCCAGCGGATTTAGCGCCAGAGGAATGGGGACGCCTTGTGGATCGTTTACCGCTGCCCCGCGAGGGTTCGGTGGACGATATCGCCAAAGCCGTAAGTTTTTTAATCGAAAGCCCTTACATTACCGGCGAAATCCTTATAGTTGACGGCGGTTATCAATTAATCTAAAATCGGGATGGTGTTATGCAAAAATTTCGCGAATCCCAGCTAGGCGAGTTAATATCCAATTCAAATCCGCAAATGCTCCTGGCCGGGGCGCTGTTATATGCGCTAGGGGCAGGTGTTGTCGAATACCGCGGCGGGTTGATCAATTGGCAGGATTATATCCTGGGTCAAATTTGTGTCATCATGCTCCAATTGAGCAGCCTTTACCTGAAGGTTTTTTATGACCGAAATTTGAAATTCCCTCAACCCAGCAGAAATCCATCCAATTCTTCGCAGGGTGAGACCCGCATTGTAGCGCGTAACGCTTATTTATTTTTGGCAGTTACCGCCTTATCGATTAGTGCAATGACGACCGTTCTGTTAATTGCCCGCCAGGTATTAACCCCATCCGTTTGGATGGTGCTTGGATTAGCCTTCCTCTTTGCATTCTTTTATGGAACACCTCCCCTGCGCCTGGTCTATTCCGGCTATGGAGAATTGGTCGCTGCGGTTTTCTTTACCAACCTGCTCCCCGGGTTGGCCTTTTTGATCCAAAGCGATGAATTCATACAGGTATTAGGGATGTTGACTTTTCCGTTGACGGCCCTGTTCTTGGCAATGTGTCTGGCGCTTTCGTTGGAAACCTATTACACAGATATCAAAGAGGGACGTCAAAACCTGATGAACCGGTTGGGCTGGCAGCGAGGTATGTTTTTACATAACCTGCTTATTGTGTTTGCCTTTCTATTAATTGGCGTAGGGCATTTGTTGAAAATGCCTTGGTCGCTCACCTGGCCAGGGTTACTACCGATACCGGTTGGCGTATTCCAAATCTGGCAGATCTGGCAGATCACGAATGGGGTTAAGCCGCGTTGGCGTTTACTGCGGGTAACCGCGGTTGCCACTTTTTCAATCACTCTGTATTTACTAGTTTTCACCTTATGGGTAAGGTAAAGTATGCCTGAATTTCTAGCCCTGCTTCCACCTGCTCAAGCCTTGGCGCGCCTATTGTCGGCTTTGCCGCAAAATCGGTTATCCAGCGAAATCATTGCGACTATCGATGCATTGGGCAGGGTGACCGCTCATCCGGTAGTGGCGGTGGAGGCCTTACCGCCTTTTTCACGCAGTACGGTCGATGGGTTCGCTGTCAAAGCAGAGGATACTTACGGTGCCAGTGAATCACTCCCGGCATATTTAATTTTGGTTGGCGAAGTGCCGATGGGCCGGGAATCGGGAATAACCATTGAACACGGTCAGACAGCTTTGATCCATACCGGCGGTATGCTGCCCGATGGAAGCGGGGCGGTGGTAATGCTGGAGCATACTCAGTCTGCTCGCCAAGACGAGATCGAGGTTTTGCGCCCGGTTGCGGTGGGTGAGAATATTCTCAAACTCGGTGAGGATGTTCAAGCGGGTGAAGAAGTGATCCCGGCGGGGACCCGGCTGCGCCCGGTGGAAATTGGAGGACTGATGGCATTGGGGGTGGTTCAAGTCGAAGTCACCCGCAAGCCGAAAATCGGAATCCTTTCTAGCGGAGATGAGGTGGTAGACCCGCATGAACGGGTCCGCCCAGGCCAGGTGCGAGATGTTAACAGCTACTCCTTAAGCGGCCTAATTCAGCAAACCGGCGGAGAGCCTGTGCGCTATGGGATTGTTGGCGACCATCCCGACGTTCTGGAGTTGCTGCTTAAACAGGCTTTATCGGATTGCGATGCGGTAATCATTACGGCCGGTTCTTCCACCAGTACCCGTGACCTGACGGCGGATGTAATCCAAAAGATGGGCAAACCAGGTGTCATGGTCCATGGGGTTAATGTCCGCCCGGGAAAACCGACGATTTTGGCCGTCTGCGATCATAAACCCGTGATTGGTTTGCCAGGAAACCCGGTTAGTGCACTGGTTATCGCTGGCCTTTTTGTCACCCCGGTGTGCGAACGAATGTTGGGTGTTGGTGACTCCCACTCAAAATTGCCAGTCAGAGCACGCCTGTCGATCAATATCCCCTCTCAGGCGGGCAGAGAAGATTACATTCCTGTTCAACTTATCCAGAAAGGTAAGGAGTGGATGGCCGAACCCATTTTTTATAAGAGTAACCTGATCTTCACCCTGGCCCGCGCAGATGGCTTGGCGGTAATCCCCGCCGATGCTACCGGGTTGGCAGCCGGAGAAACGGTAGAGGTTCAGCTNTTATGACCGGTTTGGGGACTGGAGGGTTTCCGATGGATGCAAAAAGCGTTTACCTGCGGGATATTCCCCTGCCAACTGCCTGGGAACGTCTGAACCAGGCACTGCTCGAGAATAACCTGGATCGAGTTTTAGGTGTAGAAGAACTGGCATTGATTGAGACCTTGGTTGGGCGGGTAACAGCCGAACCGGTTTGGGCACGCCTGTCCTCACCCCATTACCATGCAGCCGCAATGGATGGTTTTGCACTGCGGGCTGTGGACAGCGATGAGGCGATGCCAAATGCGCCAGTTTCCTTGGCGGTTGGTTCGCAGGCTGTCCCCATCGACACCGGCGACCCCTTGCCCGATTGGGCGAATGCTGTAGTGCCGATTGAAAACGTGGAAGCCATGGACGAGAAGGATGCTATCTGTCCAGATGTGCGCAAGCCACACAAAATTCGGCTGCGGGCATCGCTTACCCCGTGGAGCCACGTTCGCCCAATGGGTGAAGATATTGTTGCTACCCAACTCGTCCTACCCTCTGGGCATATCCTCCGCCCGGTCGATTTAGGCGCAGTAGCGGCCGCTGGGCACCATTCGCTGCGGGTAACCCGTCGTCCGCGGGTTGCAATCATTCCAACCGGCAGTGAACTGGTGGAAATCGGTGCTCCGGTCAGGTCGGGCGTTATCATTGAATATAATTCATTGGTCCTTGCCGGGCAAGTGAACACCTGGGGTGGACAGGCAGTGCGGTTCCCAATTGTGGCGGACAATTTTGAATCGATCCTCCAAATGGTACACCAAGCGGCCAATCAAAGCGACCTGGTACTCCTGAATGCCGGTTCTTCGGCTGGTTCTGAGGATTTTTCAGCCCAGGTAGTGGAAGCATCGGGCCAGCTTTTGGTCCATGGGGTGGCCATCCGGCCTGGACATCCGGTGATTTTGGGTCTTATCCAGCGAGAGGACGGGAAAAATATTCCGATTATCGGAGTACCGGGCTACCCGGTTTCGGCAGCTCTGACCGGAGAAATATTTGTCGAGCCTTTGTTGGCCCGCTGGTGCGGGCGGGCGAAATACCAACCGGTGGTGATCGAAGCAAAATTGACCCGTAAGGTGACCTCCCCACCAGGAGACGATGACTACCTTCGGGTGGTGGTTGGGAGGGTGGGGTCGCAATTACTGGCTGCTCCCATGGCCCGCGGGGCTGGAGTCATCACTTCATTGGTGCGTGCCGATGGGCTGGTCATCCTGCCTCGCGGCGTTCAGGGCTTGGAATCTGGTTCGCCGGTCAGGGTGTGCCTTTATCGAAGATCCGACGAGTTAGAAGCCACCCTGTTTGCTATAGGTTCGCATGATATGAGCCTGGATGTATTGGCTCAGAACCTGGCCGCTCGAGGGCGTCGGCTGGTATCCGCCAATGTTGGCAGCCAGGGCGGTTTAGTCGCCTTGAGGCGCGGTGAAGCGCACCTGGCCGGCTCGCATTTACTGGACCCGACCAGTGGAGTTTACAACCAGGCAGCGATCGGCCATTACCTTCCAGATGAAAAAGTGCGCCTGGTCGCCTGGGTAGGTCGAGAACAAGGTCTATTGGTCAGGCCTGGAAATCCAAAACGGATCAAGGATTTGGAGGACCTCGCCCGCGATGATGTGACCTTTATCAATCGCCAGCGCGGGGCTGGGACTCGGGTTTTATTAGATTATCACCTTGAACAAATGGGGATCGCTGCCGCTCAAATCTATGGGTATAAGAATGAAGAATACACCCACCTGGCTGTGGCAGCGGCTGTGGCTTCCGGACGGGCTGATTGTGGTTTGGGAATTACGGCCGCCGCGGTAGCTCTCGGGCTGGATTTTGTGCCCTTATATTCCGAACAATATGATCTGGTCATCCCATTGCGCCACCTGGAAGGTGATTTACTGACCCCATTGTTCGAACTTGCCCAGGATCCTACCTTTCGACAGGCGGTGGCCGCATTGCCCGGCTATGATATAAGCCGTATGGGGGTTATACTGGCTTAGGATAACGATCAACCCCGAACAACCAATGAGGTAAAAATGACAATTACAGCTAATATACCTGCACCGGATTTTGAGTTAGTAGATTCAAACGGAAATGTCCGCTCTTTAAAGGAGTTTCGCGGCAAGCCCGTGGTTTTATATTTTTACCCGAAAGATGACACCCCAGGGTGCACAAAGGAAGCTTGCAGCTTTCGAGATGATTATTCAGTATATAAAGAGGCCGGGGTCATCATACTGGGGATCAGCCCCGATTCACCAAAATCACACGCAAAATTCCAGGCTAAATACAATCTGCCTTTCACCCTATTAGCCGATGAATACCACGAAGTATGTGAGTTGTACGGGGTTTGGGGTCGAAAAAAGTTCTTGGGGCGTGAGTATGATGGTGTCTTTCGCACCACCTTCTTAATTGGCCCGGATGGGGTAGTTGTAAAAGTGTTCCCGGAGGTTAAACCCGATGGCCATTCGCAAGAAGTTCTCCGGGCGTTAAAACCCGCATAACAATTTTTCGACCTTCAATTAATTACAGCTAACCGCCTATCAAAACCCCAGAGTACAGCGTTAAGGGCGGTTTGGCTGTGTCTTTTGGATGATGCCAACCAAGGAGTCGCCGGGTCCAACTCTACCTTATGCCCCGATTAAGGCAATGACCGATATGGAATAATAGCGACTCCGAAAAAACTCCGTAAAACAAGGTCAGTCAGCAGGTACGATAGAGTTGGTGTCCGACTTGACTGTGTTTTTACTGATTCGCAAAGATTGTTCCGCCAGCATAGCCAGAGTGGTGTTTTCCAGTTGATTGACGATATTATTTTGCAAATCATCCCACATAAATTGAGCTGCGCAGAAAGCACTCCGGGTGCAATCCTCGGTGCAATCCAGGCAGGGGGTCATGCTTATTGGTCCTTCGAGCACTTCTGCAATCTTTAAGACGGTTATTGAAGCGGGGGATTTATTGATCCGCAACCCCCCTCGCGGACCTGGAGAAGCCTTGATTAAACCCGCCTGCATCAAAGTATGGGCAATTTGATGTAAAAAGGGCAGTGGGATGGTCAACTGCTCGGAAAGCTGAGCGCTCGGGGTGAGTTGATCGCTGTTTTTGGCTGCCAAAGCGATCAACAGTTGGAGACCATAATCCAGACGACGACTAATCTTAAACATAAGGATCACCTCTAATTTTGATATATATGGTAATAGAATAAAGGAATTGTTTTTTTTTAGGAAGTGACAAAAATACCTCGCGAGTACGTAAAGTATCTTAAACTTGACCAATTTTATATATGATTACTCGATATCGAACCCAATTGAATTTATTAGAATTTCTATCTTTTTCGATAACAGTAGTTTATAATTTATGGTTAGATACCTTTCACTACTTCTAATAAGGAGGAACGTATGAGGAAATCATTTCCCGTGTTGTTTGTGGTGTTTGTATTGAGTATTTTCGTGTTAGCAGCTTGTGCCGAAGCACCTCCCGCAGAAGGTGAACTGCCTGCTGTTCCGGCGGATTATGCAGGAAAAACCAATCCTTTGGGGAGCGAAGCAGTCGCCGCTGGTCAAGCACTCTATGAAGAACGTTGCTCCGCTTGCCATGGGCCTACTGGTTTAGGGGATGGACCCGCAGCCGCTGCGCTTGATCCTAAACCCCCTATTTTGAAAGACGTGGTAGGAATTGCCGGCGATGATTTTCTTTTCTGGCGTATTTCGGAAGGTGGCGCAATGGCGCCTTTCAATTCAGCCATGCCTGCTCAAAAAGGGATCTTGACCGAAGAGCAGATCTGGCAATTGGTTACCTATATTAATACCTTCGAATAGATTTAAACCTTTTTCTCTTATTCAAAAAAACAAACCTGGGGCAGACCTTCTGCCTCAGGTTTTTTAAGTGTAAAATTACCCTATGCGGAATCTACCTGGCCTGTTGCAGAACAAACTTCTCATTTTACAAACAGGTTTTCTGGTGGGGTTTCTTGGTCTAGGATATGGGCTTTGGTGGTTAGCGGGAGGTTTTACACTCCCGATAACAGCTCAAATGATTTATGGGGGTGTCGTATTTCTGGCAGCTGGTGCAGCCATGCTGGCTCTCCGGTTCTGGAGGTTAAATCGCGATCGTGCAGGTAACCTTGAAATTCAATTTTTACAAAATAAAGCGCATACCGAGTTGCTTGAACACCAATTAAAGAGTGTAATTCGATTTCACAAGTTGGTGATCAACGCTCAAGACGAAAATGAACTGATTGAAAATGCATTAAACATCATTGCTGATATTACCAAGGCAGCCGGTTGTTCCTTTATGCCGTTCGATGAATGGGGACAACCGCAGGTGGTTCATACCCAGGGTGTGTTTCCAGCCCCGGTACTCAAAGGTTGGGCCGAACATCTGACCGCCCCTGAGGTGCGGGGACGATGCCGGGTATGTCAGAAACTAGAGACGGTTACAGGCGAAGTATGCCCGCTGCTCGAAGGCCCTTTTAGCGATTCGATTCGGATTTATTGCCTGCCCATTCGGCGCGGCGAACACCTGGTTGGTATGTTGAACGTTTATTTACCGATCGATACCACCATAACCAGCGCCCAGCACGATTTTTTGGAGATGCTGCTCCACGAAATGCTTCTATCCATTGATTTAATCCGTGTTCGCAGGCAGGAATTCGAAATTTTACACCAACTGCGGCTTGTCCAAGGGGACAACGATTCGTTGTCAACGATCCTTAAAAGGTTGTTAGGTGGCTTGTGCGATGTACTGGAGTATACAAGCGCCAGGATTGATTTTAAATCGGCCGAACCACATTTTCCTGGTCTGCGCCTGCAAACCGGGCAGGAGGATTGGCTGAAAACAGAAACAGCGGATCGATTGATCCTCAATACGATGAACCAATCCTTTACACCAGCAGGAAGTAAAGCCACCGTTTTTGAAGATCAAATCAAAGGCAGGTTGATCGTTGCACCATGCTGCCTGCCTAAGGGGGCGCTGATTGGGGCGCTGCTTTTAGTTGGGGAACCAGAATGGCCTTTGCAACAGCGCCATCTCGACCTGGTTGAAACCGTTGCGGCACAAGCCGCTTTGTTGGTCGAAAACGAACGCGACCGGTTGAGCCTTGAGTACCAAACGATCATCCAAGAACGAGTGCGTTTGGCTCGAGAGGTCCATGACAGCCTGGCTCAAACTTTGGCGTACTTAAAATTAACTGCGGCCCAAATGCAATCGCAGCTCGCCAATGGTGACATGAAGCGCCTGGAACAATCCCTCGACCAAAGTTACCAGGCTCTTTCTGAGGCTTATTTAGAAATCCGTACCATGATTGATAACTTGCGAACTGAACCGAACAAGAATGTTTTGATCTGGCTGGAGCAAATTTCCTGGGAATTTAATAAGGCGACCAATTTAGAGGTGCTTTGCAATCTTCCCACCATAGATTTAGTAATCCGCCCTGAAATTCAAGCCCAATGGATGCGAATTGTACAGGAAGGGTTAAGCAATGTGCGCAAACATGCTCGAGCTGGCAAGGTTTGGATAAACTTGCACGTGTGGAACGGAGAATTAATTTTCGAAATGAGCGATGATGGGGTAGGTTTTTCAGCCGAAGATATTTTGGAACTTTCTCGTTATGGGCTGCGGGGTATGCGTGAAAGAGCCGAACTGATCGGCGCCGATTTCCAGATTATCAGTCAACCGGGAAGGGGAACAACGATCCGTTTGCAAATGCCTTACAAACCGGAGGAGACGAAAGTATGATCCGCAAGCCGATCCGATTGGTTGTGGTGGATGACCATGCCCTGTTCCGGCGTGGTTTAATCGGCCTTTTAAACGACTTCCCTGATTTTAGGGTGATAGGAGAAGCCGGTAATGGCCGTGAAGCAATGCAGGTCATTCTGTCCGAACGTCCGGATCTGGTCCTGTTAGATGTCAACATGCCTGAGATGGATGGCATTCAGACGGTAGAGCAGTTACGTAAATTGGATTCAACCGTGCGAATTTTGATGCTGACCATATCTGAGCACGAAGAGGACCTATTGTCAGCGATTCGGATGGGGGCAGATGGTTATTTACTTAAAAATACCGAACCGGAAGAATTGCGTAAAGCCATTTTACAACTATCCCAAGGAGCCGGTGCCTTATCACCTGAAGTAACCGCAATGGTTTTGCGCGCCCTTGCCCGTCAAAAAGAAGCCGTATCTCAGCCACCGCTTAGCGAACGAGAAAAGGAAGTGCTGGATTGTTTGGCTTTTGGCCAGACGACCAGTCAAATTGCTGCCCGTTTGTTTATCTCGGAAAACACGGTAAAAACCCATGTCCGTCATATTTTAGAAAAACTCGAAGCGGCTAACCGCACCGAGGCAGTCAGTAAAGGCTTGCGTTTAGGTTTGATCCATAAAAAAGATGGTGGGTGATTTCTAAATCACCCGCTTTTCAAAAATAATTAACCTGTAAAAACGCGCTCAGACCAGAGAAATTCGGACAAATATTGGTTAAATTTAAAGGGGTTTTAGGATAAGGTTTACCAATACTACGGCAGGACGAAAGTATGACAGATCCTGATTTAAAAAAATCCCGGCGGGTATTAATCGCTTCTGCCAATCCCTTGTTCGGTAAAGGATTGGAAAAAATAATCCTACGCCGATGGGGCGTTATGGAAACTGAATTTCGTCTGGTGGCGACCACTGCCGATATGCTCATCCAATTAGAGGCTTGGCAGCCGGGTTTGGTCATTGTCGATTACGACGATAAATCTATTTCACGGGCTGAGTTTTTACAAAAATTTGTCAGCGGAGATCAACCCATGCAGGTAATGCTGGTCTCTTTGCAAGCCAGTGGAGCGGTGGTTGTATACGACCGCCGGACTCTTACCCCCGCCCAGGCTGAAGATTGGTTGACCTTTGCACAGGTTCCTCAATCCGGTCAAGTGAGCCTTTCTCCCAGGAGGAGTACATCTATGAAACATTTTGCAATTGTAGGCGTTTTGGTCGCCTTGTCTACGGCTCTGGTGTACTGGCTGTTGACCAATGTCGGTTTGCTTCCAATCGCAGCCAGTGTCCAGGCGAAACCCATTGATGACCTTTTCAATCTCCACTTTTTGATGATTTCTTTCCTGTTTTCCCTGATCACCGTGTTCCTTGGGTACAGTCTCATTGTTTTTCGACGAAAACCCGGTGAGAGTGGGGATGGTGTCCATTTTCGGGGGCATAACCAATTAGAAGTGATCTGGACGATCATACCCCTCGGGATTGTCATTTATTTCGCTTATCTGGGCTCGGTTTCGTTAGCTGAGACACGCCGGGTTGACCCTCAAGCAATCGAAATTAAAGTAGTAGGCGGGCAATGGTTCTGGCGCTTTGAATACCCGGACTATGGGATTGTCTCAAATAAGTTGTACATGCCAGTAAATAAACAGGCACTCCTAAAAATGTCCTCTGTGGATGTCATTCATTCTTTCTGGGTGCCGGAATTTAGGGTAAAACAGGATTTATTACCAGGCGAAAATTTTGTCCGTGAATTGCGAGTTACCCCAACTATATTGGGGGAATTTAAAGTCCGCTGCGCGGAAATGTGCGGCACAATGCATGCCTATATGGAATCTCCGGTGATCGTTGTCAGCCAGGCAGAGTTCGATGCCTGGGTACAATCGGAGTTGGCGGCGATCGGTACCGACCCTGTCACCCGTGGAGAACGGTGGGCGGTCAACAATGGCTGCCTTTCCTGCCACTCGATCGATGGATCACTCAACATCGGCCCGACCTGGTCAGGGTTATTTGGACAAACCCATGAACTTACCGACGGCAGCACTGTGACCGTGGATGACGAATACTTGCAGGTTTCGATCCTAGACCCGAATGCTCAAATACCGGTCGGTTTTCCACCTGGGGTTATGCCTCAAAATTACCAGGATACCCTTACCGAGCAGCTAATTCTGGAAATAATCGAATACATAAAGTCACTCCCATAGCCTGAGACCAGGAGAAACTGACCTATGAAAAAAATCTTCACCTATCGAATCATTCCCGGTTTGCTTGGGCAAATGATCGGCTGGGCAGCCGGAATTGGTTTGTTGACCGGTATTCGGGCATTGATGGGGTTGGGCTGGAAGGCTGAGCCTGCCTGGGTGTTGGGGGCTGTACTGGGAATAATCGGTTTCATGATTGGGTTAGGCGCTTTTCGTGATTGGTTTGCCTGGGCGAAAGGTGAGGAAACGGTCGACCCGGAAGAAATTCACGAAGAATCCGGATTGAAACGCTACCTGGGTTATAGTTTGGATCACAAGGTCATCGGAATCCAATACGGGATATTGTCGATGTTTTTACTGGTAGTCGGGGGTTCCTTTGCATTGTTATTCCGGCTCGAATTAGCTCAAACCGGGATGACGTGGGTCTCATTAGATTTCTTCAACACCCTGGTTGGTATGCACGGGATGGTGTTGATCGTATCCATCTTGATGGGCATTTCTGCGATGGGTAATTATGCTGTTCCCTTGTTGATCGGAGCAAAGGATATGGCATTTCCACGCTTAAATGCTTTCGCTTTTTGGCTAGCGGTACCGGCATCGGTTGTACTGGTCAGCGCAATTTTTACCGGTGGTTTTGATACCGGCTGGACAGGATATCCCCCTCTCAGCCTGCGGGCACCTATGGGAATGCAAATGTTTTTTGTGGCTGTTTTCTTCGCCGGCTGGTCATCCATTCTGGGCGCTCTAAACCTGATTGTTACTATCCTGCGTTTGCGCGCACCCGGAATGTCCATGTTCCGCATGCCTATTTTCTCATGGGCTGTCCTGGCGACATCCATCATTGCCTTGACTGCCACCCAGTTGATCGGTACTTCTTTCCAAATGGTCAGCTTCGAGCGCTTGTTTGGAATGAGTTTCTTCGATGCTAACGATGGAGGTAACCCGATTCTATTCCAGCACCTGTTCTGGTTCTATTCTCACCCGGCAGTCTACATTTTTGTGCTTCCCGGCCTGGGGATCATCAGTGAATTGTTGCCGGTTTTCGTCCGCAAACCTCTGTTCGGTTATAAGTGGGTAGCAATGTCCTCCCTTGGAATTGCCTTGATGGGGTTTTTGGTATGGGCGCATCACATGTTCACCTCCGGGATGGAAGAATATCTGCGAGTTCCCTTCATGTATTCGACCTTGCTGGTAGCGGTGCCGACCGGGATCAAATTTTTTAGCTGGGTGGCCACTATCTGGCAAGGACGCATCCGTTTCGATACCCCGATGCTCTTTAGTATCGGCGCAATTGTGGTGTTTTTGATCGGCGGCCTTACCGGACCACCGGCTGGCACGGTTTCGACCGATTTGCATCTGCATGACACCTATTACATCGTGGGCCACTTCCATGCGACCATGTTTGGTGGGTTTATCTTCCCGATTTTTGCCGCGATCTATTTTTGGTATCCAAAAATTACCGGTCGAAGAATGAGCGAGACGTTGGGGAAGATCCAATTTTACCTGCTCACCCCAGCTTTTTTGATCATGAGCTTTGGCCAAATGCAGGTTGGTTTACTGGGTATGAGGCGCAGGATTGCAGATTATGACCCAGCCCACGGGTTTGAAACCACCCACCTGATTATTACCCTTGCCGGCTTCATGATTGCATTTTCAGTTTTGCTCTTCTTCATCAACCTGGCGATCAGTGCAAAGAAGGGCAAGGTGGCAAAAGGTAATATTTGGGAATCTCGGTCCCCAGAATGGGCAATCTTGCCCTCCCCTGCGCCGATGCACAACTATCCCGAGCCCTTCAGGGTGGTCGGCCATCCCTACGATTATGGATTGAAAGGCTCAATTTTTGTCGAAACGATCCCGCAAAAAGCGGAAGATGGAAACACCGGGGAGATATAGAATATGGAGCAAAGAATCAAAACCAACGAACTACTCCGTGGAGTGCGAGTATTTATCGGGCTGGCAGTTCTGACCGTGGTCGAGTTTATCCTGGGTGCCCAAGGGGCAGCGTCCGTCTTCTTGTGGATCGTCGCTCTCCTGAAAGCCGGGCTGGTGCTTGTGTATTTCATGCACATTGGGCGCCTGTTTCGTACGGAAGGAGAACCGGAATGAGTGCTAAAGAATCCACATTAGCACACGCTCGCCACAAAATTGCAACCAACCGCTTAGGGTTGTGGTTGTTCATCCTGTCGGATTCATTTGTTTTCGCAGCGTTGTTGGTAACACGCTTTTATCTTTTAGGCGACAAACGCCCCCACCTGGAGCAATGGTTAGGCTTGATCGTTACAACAGTGCTTTTAATTAGCAGCTTTTTCATCAACCGGGCCGAGGTTCAAATATCAAAAGGCAACCGCAAAGGCTTCCTGACCAGCACCTTGATCACCATGCTGCTTGGAATCGCTTTTTTGGTTGGGGTTGTGGGGTTTGAATGGGGCTTAGCCCCCTTTGGCCCTGGTGATGGCGCTGAAGGAGCAGTTTTTTATATGATGACGGGTATGCACGCATTCCATGTACTAACCGGGGTGATCTTCCTGTTTATCATCTATCGTAACGGTCTAAAAGGACACTACTCGCCCGAAAAGCACTGGGCTGTTGAGGCGGCTGCTAATTACTGGCACTTCGTAGATGTAGTGTGGATTTTCTTCTACCCGGCTTTGTATTTGATCGGCCGAATATAGTCAACAGCGAGTACAGGAATGCAAAAAACGGTAATTTTCAGTGTGATTGGGCTGCTGGCAGGTGTGCTGTTGGTTTGGGGAGTGGCTTTCGCGCGCCCTTATACCTTGCGTGGGTCTGAGATCGATCCACCGATTCCTGCCGCCGAAATCCGCCTCACTCGTGCCGATGGCTCGCTGTTTCAATTAAGCTCCACGAACAGAAAAATCACCCTGATTTTCTTTGGATACACCTATTGTCCGGATATTTGCCCGGCCACCTTAGCGGAAATGAGACGGGCTAAAACCGAGCTGGGCCAGGCGGGAAATTCAGTGCAGTTCGTGCTGATCACCGTCGACCCACAGCGGGATACTCCTGAACGAATTCATAGCTACGTAACCGGGTTTGACCCAGAGTTTATTGGGCTTTCGGGCAGCGAGGAGGAATTGAGCCCAATTTGGAAAGCATATTTTGTCTCCCGCCAAATTCAAAATACAGGTAGTGCCGCCGGCTACCTGGTCGATCATTCCACGAGGATATATCTGGTGGATTTAGCCGGTAATTTACGGTTGACTTACACTTTCGGAACAGAAGCGGCCGACATAGCCGAGGATATCCGCTACCTGCTTAAGGAGAATTAATTTGACTCCGCCAGTCCGTGCAGCGCTCAAACGCCTGGTCATTAGCCTGGGATTAAGTTTAGTGTTCGCATTTGTGGTCAGCGAGGTTTCGTATCAATTGGTCAAAGATCGCGGTGAACGCCCGCCGCGGGTGGTGGAAATCCTTATTCCTCTTGGTACGGCAGAAAATATCGCCAATGGATTACCCGGCCCGATACTACCTGAAATGACGTTCGTCGAAGGTGACCAGATCGTTGTCCGTAACTTTGATAAAACCAGCCACCAATTAGGACCGCTGTGGGTGCCGCCGAATGCGAGCAGCACCCTGGCATTGGACCGGCCGAACCAATATACAATGGAGTGTTCGTTTCAAGAGGACCGGGTCCTGGGATTGGATGTGTTGCCACGGGCGAAAGCCTCCGACCGGGTGTTTGGAATGGTCTCGATTGGACTGCCAACCTGGATCCTGGCCTGGTTGTACAGCCTGGTAGCGATTCCACTGCCAGGGAACGACGAGCAGGCTTTGGAAGTTAACGAATAGGATGAAAAACCTCCTTCCCCTTCGCTGGGGTCTGACAACCCTGTTGGTTATTGCTGCCTTGGGTGTTTTGGTGCGCCTTGGGATTTGGCAGCTTGACCGGTTGGAGTGGCGGAAGGCATTTAACGAGCGCGTAACAACCCAACTTGCCGCTCCGGTATTGAACCTTAACCATGAAATACCATTGGCTCAACTTTACAACATGGAATACCGCAGTGCAAAAGTTACCGGCGAATATGTTCACGAGCAGGAAGTCCTGCTTCGTAACCAAGTTATGGATGGAAAGTTGGGGTTTCGGCTCCTGACACCCTTGAAAATTGAAGGAACGGACCTGGTAGTGCTGGTGGACCGCGGCTGGATCCCATTTGAAAACGCCAAATTACCGGAAAGGAATGCCTTTGCTGAAACCGGACTTGTAAAGGTTCAGGGGATGATCCGCCGTCCACAGGAAAAACCGGAAATCGGCGGCGTTTTAGATCCTACCCTGACCCCGGGCGAAACCCGCCTGGATGCCTGGTTTGTAGTCAACCTGAGGCGCATTCAAGAACAGACCACTCTCGAACTGCTGCCGGTATGGGTGCAGCAAGCACCGGATTCTTCGTGGGTAGGTCCACCGCACCGGGCACTACCAGAAATCGAGATTACCGAAGGCCCGCATTTGGGTTATGCGATGCAATGGTTTACTTTTGCGGCCATTCTGGCCATTGGTTATCCATTTTTTGTGCGCCACCAATTAAAGGTCAAGGAAAATAATGATCCCTTTCAAGGTTCACCAGTAAAAACCTCGGGAAAAGGGGAACTTGAAAAGGGTCCAGAAAGTTAGCAAGGCGGGATATTAATGACCGAATTAATGAGAACTTCACGTCCATACGGACAATTGCGTTATTTTCTTTTAGCGACAACACTGGTTACCCTATTGTTAATAATGGTGGGGTATGTGATTCGTTTCGACGGGATCGATGCAGCCTGTCCGGATTGGCCGACCTGTTATGGGCAGGCAGTTTTTCCGGCCGACCTGGCCGCCCGCTGGGAAATGGTCCATCGCTCCTTAGCCGGCCTGGCCGGGGGGATGACTTTCATTGCGGCTTTTTGGGCGTGGCGAATCAAGACCGCCAGGCTTGTCCGCTTGATGTTAACCATCCAGGTTGTAATCATGGCAATTCAGGGTGTTTTAGGTGGTGGACTGGTTCTGGCGGCAGACAATCCATGGCTTTCGCCGGCTCATTTGGGGTTGGCCCTGACTGGGATGGCGTTAATCGTGGCAACAACGGTTGCAACTTTCTTTGAAAGCCCTACCCCTGTAAGACCGGTGAAATTGAATTTTAATTCGCCTTATCGCCGTTTGACTCTCGCCGGTCTGGCGGCTGTATTTATGGTGATGGTGTCTGGGGCATTGGTCGCAAATCTTAACCCCGGATCGGCTTGTTCAGGTTGGCCTTTGTGCGCTGGCGGCCTCCCCGAGAATCTGGCTGGCTGGTTATCCCTGGCTCACCGTCTGGTTACCGGGGCGGCTGCTGTCCTGGTAGGACTGATATTGGTTTATACCTGGCGGGGGTTCAAAACCCAGCCTTTCCTCTTAACCGCCGCAACCGGAATGGGTATACTTTTTGCCGGTCAAGTATTGATCGGGGCATTAAAGGTCAGCCGTGGTTATCCGGCAGACCTGGTGGGTCTTCACGCCGCTTCAGCGGCTGGGTTGTGGGCCGCTTTCGCAGCCCTGGCGACCGGAGTTGGGATGTTTCCGGCTCGGGTTGACACCCAACCCGAGCGGGTTGGAAACCGAATTCCAACCCGGATTGAGCGCATTAAAGCCTATGTTATGTTGAATAAGCCGATCATTGTTATTTTACTGTTGGTGACCACCTATGCCGGAATGGTGGTCGGCGGAAAGCAAATCCCTGGGTTATGGTTGACCTTTTGGACATTGTTAGGCGGCGCATTGGCAGCCGGCGGATCGTCTGCTCTGAACCAATACATTGACCGGGAAATCGATGGTAATATGCAGCGCACAGCCAAACGACCGCTTCCGGCCGGGCTGCTGACTCCAGCAGAAGGGTTGGCTTATGGTTTAGGAGCTTGCCTGGCAGCATTCTTTATCCTGGCTGGGTTCGTCAATTTGCTGGCGGCCGTGCTTTCACTGGTCGGAATGATCTATTATGTGTTGCTCTACAGTATTTTGTTAAAGTATGCGACCGTTCAGAATATTGTGATTGGTGGTGGTGCCGGTGCAATCCCTCCCTTGGTAGGGTGGGCAGCGGCAACAGGCAGTTTGAGCGTGCCTTCATTGTTCTTGTTCGCCCTGGTTTTTTTGTGGACCCCGCCTCATTTTTGGGCGCTGGCTTTGGTGCGCGCCAAGGATTACGCCCAGGCCGGGGTTCCGATGCTGCCGGTGGTCAAAGGGGAAAAAGAAACCCGCCAGCAAATTTTAATCTATACTGTGGAACTGGTCGCCCTGACCCTTATAATGCCGGTTTTCAACGTCGCCGGGAGCATTTTCCTGGTGGCTGCAATAGTCCTTGGCGTGTGGATGATTTCGACAGCCTGGCGGGTGCTGCGAATCCCTGGTAACAAACAGGCCTGGCAGATGTACCGTTACTCCAGTATGTACTTGGCGTTCATTTTTCTGGCGCTGGTGGTGGATGTGTTGGTTTAGTCCGACCAGGGTTGATTAATGCAAACGGAGCAAGACTTTCCCCTGGCTCCACAATTCTTCTAAACGATAATAGTCACGCTGGGCGGGTGAAAAAAGATGGACGATTACATCTCCCAAATCAACCAAAACCCAGCCTGCCTCCGCCCCACCCTCTTGTTTTCCAATTAATAAGTGATTATTTTTAGCGTTTTCTAATACAACATCCGCCAGGCTGTCGATCATCCGATCGCTGGTGCCACAACAGAGGATAAAATAATCCGTAAATGAAGTTATTTCGTGAATATCGATCAGGATAATATTCTCTGCTTTTTTTTCTTCGAGTAAATTTACCAAATTTCGGGCAATTTCGAGTGAATTCAGATAGCACCTCCGCTTCTTGTGGATTGAAAAATTCTAGCACATTTCAATGGTTGAGATCAAATTGAGCCAGGCGAGTATAGACAGCCCCACTGGGTCGCAGGTCGCTGCGATAAAGGACGAATTGCTTGACTTGAAAGCGGCCAATTTCATGGCCCGTGATTTTATTGAGTGCCGCCGCGAGCAAAGTCAATTCCGTTGGGGATATATTTTTGTCAACTCGACCGAAAGTCAGGTGGGGTAAAAAAGGGCGCGCCTCGGGTAGGCAGCCGATGGTAGCAGCCTGAACGTCGATTTCCTTTTGCAACCGGATTAATTCTGGCGGCGCTTGCAGGCCAGCCCAAACCACCCGCGCCCGGCGTATATTTGGAAAAGCACCAATACGTCCGATGGCAATATCAAAAGAATCGTGATTTTGTGCTGTCGTGGTCAGTCGATTAAGAAAAGTTTCCAGGTCAGATTTCGAAGCCTGACCTAGAAATTTGAGCGTCAGGTGGATGTTTCCGGTAGGTATCCAGCGCACTCCTGTGATACGAGCATCGATAAACCACCTGATAAGCCGCTCCAATTCGTCCTTAATCGGTTCAGGCAGTGGGATGGCGACGAATGCACGGATGTTTGGATCAGTCATGACCATTGGGAGTATACGAGCGGTTAAATAGGTTGTCAAGCTGGCAATGTGCTTTTGAAGAGGTTGAAATAGGACGAATTTCGGACAAGGTTACCCACCTTCGAGGTGTGAGGAAAATGATGATCCTGCAACAGGTTAAAGCAATAAAATTCTATATTTGGAATATTGGTTATGGATGGGGATGTGGCTTCACCGCTCCCACCTAGTTTTGCTGCCTTCTGATCGATAAGGGCTTTTTGCAGTGGAATTAAAACAGTTTGGGGTACAATTGATGGACGTTAAGAACGGAGGGATTTGTTGAAGAAGAAAACCCACAGTTATTTGTTTCTGGGAAGCCTATCAGGAACGATTATTATTATCGATCAAATTACCAAATGGATCATCCGCCAAAACCTCAGTATCGGTGAGACCTGGATGCCCTGGTCCTGGATGGAACCTTATGCCCGGATTGTTCATTGGTATAACCGCGGGATTGCCTTCGGGTTGTTTCAGAATGGCGGTGAGATTTTTGCGGTCCTGGCATTTTTGGTTGCGATCGCAATTATTTATTATTATCATCACGTACCCGTTGATGACTGGGCTTTACGATTGGCAATGGGATTGCAATTGGGTGGGGCAGTTGGCAACCTGATTGACCGGGTAACCCTTGGGCATGTGACTGATTTTGTCTCGGTAGGAAGTTTTCCGGTTTTCAATGTGGCTGATTCCAGCATTACCGTGGGTGTGTTCGTGCTTATCTTTGGCGTCTGGCAGCAAGACCGGCGTGAACGAAAAGAAAAAGCCTTGCAGAAAAATAGCGAGGGGAATAACCAGCCTGCTGAATTTAGCCAAGCGAATGAGTGAGCAAAGGGTAACCTTTAACTATACGGATGCCAGGGTTGAACGCTTAGACAAAGTGCTCGTTTCTTATTTGCCGGAGTATTCTCGTACCCGCCTGCAAAGCCTGATTAAAAACGGAGCAGTTTTGATTGACGATCAGGTCATAAACAAAACTGGATACCTGGTGGAACCAGGCACCCGGTTGTATATCCAATTACCGGCGGCCAGTCTGGATGAAATGACACCAGAACCCATCCCGCTCGATGTGATCTTTGAAAGCCAAGAGATGCTGATCATCAACAAACCCGCCGGAATGGTCATCCATCCTTCCCCCGGACACACATCCGCCACCTTGGCGCATGCCGCCCTGGCACATGCGCCGGAACTTGAAGGGGTGGGTGAAATCCAACGGCCCGGGATCGTCCACAGGCTCGACAAAGAAACTTCCGGCTTAATTTTGATCGCCAAAAACGTCCAGACCCATCGCTGGCTGCAAGAACAATTCCGCCAGCGGCGGGTGAATAAGGTCTACCTGGCATTGGTCGATGGACACCCACCCACCCCCGAGGGGAAAATCGATGCCCCAATTACCCGCGACCTCAACCAACGAAAAAAAATGGCCGTTGTTTCTGCAGGCCGAGGGCGAGACGCTATCAGTGATTACTACACCCTCGAAACATTTGCCGAACACACCTTACTCGAAGTGCATCCACTAACGGGTCGCACCCATCAAATTCGCCTCCACTTGGCATTCCTTAAATGTCCGGTCGTTGGGGATAAGATCTATGGACGGCGTAAACCCAGCCTTACCGTCTCGCGCCACTTCCTGCATGCGGCCAAGATCAGCCTGCTGTTACCCGGTGATACTGAACCGAGCTTTTTCGAGGCACCCCTTCCATCCGATCTGGCTGGAATACTAGAATCCTTAAGGCGGTGACCTTTCAATTTGCGGTATTCTAAGGGAGAGTAACAAATATGGCAGAACGGATCGATTTGCGTTCAGACACGGTCAGTTTGCCCACTCCGGCCATGCGCGAAGCTATGTACCGGGCTGAAGTTGGTGATGATGTTTACGGCGAGGACCCAACCGTCAACCGCCTGGAAGCAATGGCTGCCGAAAAAATGGGCAAAGAAGCCGGATTATTTGTTCCCTCGGGGACAATGGGGAACCTGATCGCGGTGATGACCTACTGCCAGCGTGGAGATGAAGTGATCATGGGGAATTGGGGGCATACCTTTTTGTCCGAAGGCGGAGGAATTTCTGCATTGGGTGGGATCTTTGTCCACCCTCTGCCTAACCAACCTGATGGTACGATCCAATTGGCAGATATTTTCGCCGCAATTCGAGAACCTGATATCCACCATCCGGTTACCCGCCTTTTGGTTCTAGAGAATACCCATAATCGCTGTGGCGGGATGGTTTTGGATTCCGAATACACCCGCCAGGCAGGCGATTTGGCGCACAAAAATGGATTGCATCTCCATCTGGATGGAGCTCGTATTTTCAATGCAGCCGTGGCGTTGAACCAACTTGTTATCGACCTGGCTTCCCCTGCCGATTCGATTACTTTTTGTTTGAGCAAGGGGTTATGCGCACCGGTTGGATCGGTTCTATGCGGTTCGATCGAATTTATTAAACAAGCTCGTCGGATTCGGAAACAATTGGGGGGTGGGATGCGCCAGGCAGGGGTGCTTGCAGCAGCGGGCATTGTTGCTTTAGAGCAAATGGTTAACCGCCTATGCGAAGATCACCAGCGCGCCAAACGTCTGGCCGAAGGGTTGGCCAATATTGGGGGGTTGTATCTGACCTATGGAATACCGGCCAGCAACCTGTTATTTGTGTCCATCAAGCCAGATTTAAATTTAACCGCCGGGGATGCGGCTGCCAGCCTTCGCCTCGAAGGTATCCTCGTTGGGGTAATAGATGAGTTTACCCTTCGGTTAGCGTTGCATTATTGGATCGACGATGAAGCGGTCTTGAAGACCATCTCAACCTTCGAAAAACTGATCCGTCAGCCGGTAAAGGATCGTTAAATCTTTCTTTTGCAGCCTTCTGGTTAACCGTTTTATGTTCGACAAGCAAGAGGGATTCGATCGGGTTCCCACACCGTTTCTTGGACAGGTTTATCGGTTGGTCTGACAGGTCGATGCCTTGTCCGAATTTTTCTGGTTAATACCAGGTCGCAATTCCCTACGAGACTGTGGTAATCCCTCCTGTGTATCCTCCTTCTCGCCCTGGGTTCCGGTTTGACCACCCATTTTTGAAAGACGACCAGCCGCCCGCTTGGATCAGCTTGGGTGCCCCAATGTACACCCAGGTACAGACTCCAAGCTCACCCATTGCGCAGGGTCAACCCTACTTCGGTCTTGGTCGGAAAGTAAAAACCTCATTTTTGTTCGCTTGAAAAATTGGTTGGATGCTGATGAACACTAACATCCATTTTAGGAAACCGGCCTGTGTTTATTGGTGGCCCTCCCTCCTTCTCTGGCTGATTGAACCTTCCGGCCCAAAACTAAATAGGTTGCTGCGCAGCAATCCCCCAAGGCTTAAAGGGATTCTGTTATAATCACTTTGTCAATGATGGATCATGAGTAATTGGAATAACCTCAAATATTAATGAGCGGCTGCTGGATAAAGACAACCTTCGCCCGGCCGGGGGTTTTTTCCGCTTTTCAATTCCAGGCTTCGATGAGTCCCTATACCCATTTGGGTGCCATTAGAGTGCCATCCGGATTCCTGACTCGGACATCAAGACGACCACCCCATCACAGCAGAAAATTGAACCCCATTTAAGAGGAACAGCATGGCTGAATTTATTACCGTAAAAGAAATAGATGAGACTTGCGCCAAAATTCAACAATCGATAAGGATTCTCCCAAAGGTTGGGATCATTCTCGGTTCGGGGTTAGGCGGATTGGCTGGTTTGGTAGACGATCCGGATATCCTTTCTTATCAAGAGATTCCTCATTGGCCAACATCTTCGATACTTGGACATGCAGGTCGATTGGTAAACGGCTTCTTGGAAGGTGTTGCGGTGATGGTCATGCAAGGCCGGGCGCACTACTATGAGGGGTATCCGATCAGCAAAGTGACATTTCCTATCCGCGTGATGCAAAAACTTGGTATTGAAACCATCATCGTTTCCAATGCGGCGGGCGGAATTAATCCTGAATTTCAACCCGGTGACGTGATGATGATCAGCGACCATATCAATCTGGTTGGCATGGCTGGGATAAACCCCCTACGGGGACCCAACTTCGAAGAGTTTGGAGATCGTTTTCCCGATATGAGCCAACCTTATGACCGCGAATACCAACAAATTTCCCGAATGGTTGCCCAAGAGGAGGGCATACTTTTGCGGGAGGGTGTTTATGCCTGGCTGAGTGGACCTTCCTTTGAAACCCCAGCCGAGCTGCGATTCTTGAGAGTTATTGGCGCCGATGCAGTGGGGATGTCCACTGTGCCTGAAGTAATCGTTGCCCGGCATGGCGGGACTCGTGTACTTGGTTTTTCTGGGATTTCCAATAAAGCCAATCTGGATGGAAGTACGGTAACAACACATCAGGAAGTACTCGCAGCCGGAGAAATTTTAGGGCCAAAGTTAATCACCTTGGTTCGGGGTGTGCTGAAAAAACTTGGATGAGCATTGATGTGTTATTGCCCTGGAAAATATTCAAATTCGGGGACACTATGTAGCAGCCATGGAAGAAGTTCTCCGTTTTTTAAAAGCATATGAAATCTGGATCTATGCAGTCCTTGCTGGAGCTGCCCTATTAGCCATACGGAAAGTATTGTTGGCTTGGGGAGAATTACGAATGGCCGGGTACGGCATGGAAAAGGAAAGTGCTCAGAGGAAGCTGAGCTCTGGTATTACCTTATTAATTTTTATCCTATTGTTTGGGGCAGCCGAATTTATTATGACCTCGGTGGTGTTTCCAGATTTTCCAAATGTGCAAACTATAGCTACCCCCACGGTCGAATTGCTGGTGACCCCGACGGTCACTTTAGGTCCAATTGTCTTTACAACGCCAACCCCCGATGAAGGACTTTCATCGTTTGAGGTTATCGAGGAGGGCTGCATCATCGGGCAAATCGAATGGAGTGCCCCTGTTTCTGGGGAAACCCTGCGTGGGACAGTCGTACTGGAAGGAACGGTCAGTGTTCCCAATTTGGGTTATTATACGTATGAGTACAGCCAGTCCGGCTCGAATATCTGGGTTCCCATTGCGGCTGGTGATACCGCTATTATTGCTGGGCCTATGGGTGGCGAGGGAAGTGGACAATGGGATACTACCCGACTTGTTCCAGGTGACTATTTGTTGCGCCTGGTAGTGCGTGATAATGTAAACAATATTTTCCCGGCTTGTGTTATAGCTGTCCAAATAGCCGCCCCCTAGGAGAATTTTATTATGCCTGAAATCGAAATTCGACCCACAATTCAGAGCGATTTTTCTATGCTTAAGGAGATCGACCAACACAATAAGAGCGAATATGTCTGGCAAATGGATCGCTCGATCCATGAGACCCAGGTTGTGATTAATTTCCGCGAGGTTCGGTTACCACGCTCGATCAGGGTCGACAATCCGCAAGGATTGGATATTCTTACAGATCAGCTTAATAAGGGGGCTGGAGTTTTGTCTGCGGTTCTAGGAGGCGTACCCGTAGGTTATATTTGCATTGATGATCGCCTGGATGCGCGTTCAGTATGGATTCGAGGAATGGCCGTCGCCGAACGGTTTCGCCGCCAGGGGATCGGCAGCGCCTTGGTACTCGCCTCTCAGGATTGGGCAATTCAACGCGGACTGCGACGGATGGTAATGGAAATGCATTCCAAGAATTATCCGGCAATTCGAATGGCTATCAAACTCGGGCTAGAGTTTAGCGGTTATCACGATCAATATTATGCCAATCAAGATATTGCTTTATTTTTTAGCCGCCTTTTACGCTAAAATTAAAGGACGTACGATTAGAAACGCGGGAATGATGTGTTAGCCGTATTAATCATTCTGAATCAAATATTGATGGCCGGGGTAGCTATCACGGCCTTTTCTCTCCTTTTGTATTCGTTGACCTTTAATTTGCGTGAACGAGTCGCTCGTTCGTTTGCAATTATCCTGGCTTGTTTGGTGATTGTTTTTTCAGCCGAGACATTGGCAAGTGTGGTGCTTCAACCTGACCAGCTAAATTTTTGGTTGAGAATCCAATGGATCGGGATCATCTTTATCCCGATCGCATACTTGCATTTTTCGGATGCAATTCTGGCAACCACCGGTAAACCCAGCCGCGGTCGCCGGCGCTGGGCGATTCGTTTATCCTACGGGATATCGCTTCTGTTCCTGATTACTCTCCCACTCGGATTATTGGTCGGACAGGCCTTGGTGGAAAATCCGCCCACCCCGCGTTTAGAGCCCACCTGGTTAACCGATCTGTTTATCATTTATTTCATTACCATGATGGGGATGTCCTGGTACAACTTTATCCGCGCATACAACCGTTCGGCTACGGCCACTGGTCGCCGGCGGATTGGATATTTGTTAGTCGGCGCAATTGCACCCGCGTTGGGGTCTTTTCCATTTTTGCTTTTTGGGTCAGAATTCGCCGCCCGGCACAATTTGACCTTTTGGGCGCTGTCGGTTTTTAATAACTTGTTTGTTGGCGGATTGGTTATCATTATGGCCTATTCCGTCGCATTCTTCGGTGTAGTCCAACCTGACCGGACGGTAAAGAGCCGTTTAGTCAAGTGGATCCTGCGCGGGCCTGTGGTAGCCAGTTTTACCCTGGGGGCAACAACCATTGTGCGGCGAGCAGGTGATTTATACGGCTTGGAATATAATGCCCTCACTCCGATCGTGATGGCAGTGATGATTTTATTGGGTCAGTATCTCGTAACCATATTTTTTCCGATGTTCGAACGCTGGTTCCTCTATGGCAACGATAAAGATGAGATCGATATCCTTCGTAACTTAGAAGAACGCCTGGTTACCCGCCATGATCTGCGCCAATTCCTGGAAATGGCGCTTTCCGCGGTTTGCGACCGGTTGCAATCTCCCGGGGCATACCTGGCTGCCCTTAACCCTAACGGCCTGGAATTGGTTGTTAAAGTTGGGAAAACTTTTTTCGATCAGGATGAAGTCGAAAAAGGTTTGAACCACCTGATTACTCAAGATGGACAGGGTATGGATAAGTTCATATGGGGGGACGATATCATCATCCCCTTTTTCGACCCAATGGATCCCGGCGATCGTCACATAACTGGGATCCTAGGCATTGGCAAGGTCGCGGGTAAAAACTTCGAGGAAGACCAACTCCAGGCATTGGCGAGTTTAACAGAGCGGATTGCCCAGGCATTGAATGACCATCGTCTACAAGAAGGTGTGTTTCGTACCCTTGAAGAGTTGTCGACCAAAGCCGAATACATCCAAAAGTTGCGTGCTGCTGGCCGTTACGACCAAAAGGGGATTTTCGAAGGAGAGGTATCCTTCGATCGGAATGATATCGCTCAGTGGGTAAAAGATGCTTTAACTCACTATTGGGGCGGACCAAAATTAACCCAAAGTCCCCTGATGAAACTGCGAGTAGTCCAGGACACTATCCGGAACAATGATGGAAACGCCTCGAATGCCTTACGGTCGCTATTGAAAGAGGCAATCGAACGGGTGCGCCCTGAAGGTGAACGTCGCTTCACGGCCGAGTGGGTGTTGTATAATATTCTGGACATGAAATTTCTTGAGGGAAAAAAAGTCCGTGAAATTGCAATCCGCCTGGCCATGTCCGAAGCTGATTTATATCGCAAACAACGGGTAGCCATTGAAGCAGTCGCTGTGGCGATTGAGGAATTGGAATCTGAAAATGGACGTGTAGTAGAGTTGCAAAAAAACCTATGAATGTTATACAATAGATTACACAGGAGATTACCCGTAAGAATGGATGGAGGGGACTGAATGGTAACTAAGAGGGTGGCTTTTAATCTGGGCGAGGGTATCCATAATTCGGTAGATGAAGGGTGGTGGGCAGCAGTATTATCGGACGAAGAATCGATTTTAACAAAACGAAAAGAGCCGGCATGGAAAAATGTATCTCAACTTGCAAAAAACACAATCGATTGGGATTTCGCTCTAAAACTTTTTAAACAGGATGAAATTATCTGCCTGAAAGTTCATGGGTTTAATCGTGGAGGACTCCTCGTTCAAGGAAGCCAGATTCAGGGATTTGTGCCGGTTTCGCACTTAATCGATATGCCCAATAATGTGGACGAAGAACTGCGCCGTAATATATTGACCGGTTATGTCGATCGACATATCGACTTAAAAGTCATTGAATGTGAACCGGAACAGGAGCGGATCGTCCTTTCAGAACGGGCAGCCCTGGTCGGGGAAGGAAAGCGGAAATTGCTCTTCAATACCCTGAGTAACGGAACGGTCCTTGCTGGTAAAGTTACCAACTTAACCGATTTCGGCGTATTCGTTGATCTTGGCGGGGTAGAGGGGTTAATTCACGTATCTGAATTATCCTGGGGACGAGTCCAGCACCCTTCGGACATTCTCAAGGTGGAAGACGAAATAAAGGTACTGGTTTTGCATGTATGCGAAGAAAGTGCCCGGATTGCATTGAGTATCAAGCGCTTGCATCCCAATCCGTGGGAAAACCTGGCTTCCCGTTATCAGGTCGGAGATGTGGTTCCTGGTTGGATTACATCCATGACCCGTTATGGTGCTTTTGCCCGTTTGGAAGATGGCGTAGAGGGTTTGATCCATGTCTCATCGATAAAACTGCCACCGGGTTGCAGATCAATCGAAAATTACCTTGATATCAGGCAAAAAGTGTCTTTGCGAATTTTACATATCGATGTCGAACGGCGCCGGCTGGGTCTCGGCTTAGTCCATCTTGAATGAGCGCACCAGCTAAAAAGAAATCCAATTTTCAGCAGGAAAAAATACCCGCGATAACGCCTCAAAGGGGGTTATCGGCAGTCATTGAAGGGCTTGGGCGGGTATTTCTTCGGTTCGAACGTTTTGGAAGAGATGTCCTGGGTATCAGCCTATTGGTAATTTGCCTGATTTCTCTCCTGGCGCTCCTTGGCTTAACCGCTGGATCGTTCATATCACCTTGGGGTGACTTCCTAAAGAGATGGATAGGCATAGGGAGCTATATGGTCGTTGGCCTGACCGGTTATGGAGGTGCGCTTATCTTGCGGCGCAACACCGGAGGAGATCCAGCCCTAAAACTAGGTCTAATTTTAGCCATCGAGAGCATTGTGTTTGCGTTTTTGGCGCTGTTTGCAATTGTTGGCGGTTTATCTTTGGAACGAGCTGAAGCTGGCTTAGATGGTGGCATTATTGGATGGGGTCTGGCGCGCTTGACCAGCATGTTGCTGCCTCTTCCATGGAGCACCATTGCAATTCTACTTTTCATCCTTTGGTTGGCTGGGGTGATATTAGGTTTAGGTGGTTGGCTTGTAAAACAATTGGAGAAATGGCTTGCGTCAGAACCCCGTCACGAAGTGCTGGCTCAAGCACCACTTCCCGAAACGGCAAACCCACCCGATGGGAATCCAGCCATCCCCGACTCTCCAACCGGCGGAATACCCATCCCCGTAGTATCAGGACAAAGAGAAGACAACCTCCCACCGATTACTTTCCTTTCGCAAGAACAGACCAATGGCCTTGATGAAGAACGAATCCTGGCCATTGCCAATAAAATAGAGACCACACTCGCTGAATTCAGCATACCATCCAGAGTAATTGGTTATCGGGTAGGCCCTACGGTTACCCAATTTGCAGTCGAACCGGGGTTTGTCGAACGGATTGGCCAAAATGGTGTCCCCTTCAATCAAAAGGTGCGCGTAAATCAAATTTCCGGGCTTTCCCGCGATCTGGCTCTAGCGCTTGCCGTTGAAAGGCTGCGGATCGAAGCCCCGGTTCCGGGTCATTCTTACATTGGAATCGAAGTTCCCAACACCAACACCACCCTGGTCCGATTGCGGTCGGTTCTTGAATCCGATGAATTCCACCGTCTAGAATCTCCCCTGGCTATTGCCCTCGGGCGGGATGTCTCTGGGCAACCGGTAGCTGCTGACCTGGCCCGGATGCCCCATCTGCTTGTGGCAGGGACTACAGGTTCAGGTAAATCTGTGTGCCTGGCAGCCATTATCACCTGCCTGGTAATGAACAACTCTCCGAAAACCTTACGTCTGGCGATACTTGACCCTAAGATGGTTGAACTGGTACGGTTTAACGGGCTGCCGCATCTATTAGGAAAAGTCGAAACAGAAATCGATCGGATGCTGGCGGTATTGCGCTGGGCGCTGGTTGAAATGGAACAACGATACCGGGTTTTGGAAGCAGCAAACACCCGAGATATCGATACTTTTAACCGAAAAATTAAACGCCACGGACAGTCTCCCTTGCCGCGAATCGTCATCATCATCGACGAACTGGCAGATCTGATGATGACAGCGCCTGACCAGACCGAACACAGTCTGGTNCGCCTGGCCCAGATGGCACGGGCTACCGGTATCCACCTGGTGATCGCGACCCAAAGGCCGAGTACNGATGTCGTAACCGGTTTGATCAAAGCCAATTTCCCGTCCCGGATCGCNTTCAGTGTGGCTTCATCGATTGATTCGCGAGTGATCCTGGATGTAAACGGGGCTGAATCCTTGCTGGGCCGGGGTGATATGTTATTTTTAAATCCNGAAGTTGGTTCGCCGCTGCGGTCCCAAGGAGTCATGCTTCGAGACCAGGAAGTCAACCGGGTGGTTGGTTTTTGGCAGCGGGAAATTGCTATAAAAGAAGTGGCGTCGCCATGGGAAGAATTGGTCGATCAGGGTGAGCCGGGCGGCGACGATTTAATAGAGGATGCGATCGAGTTGGTACGTAAAACCCAGCGGGCCAGTGCATCCTTGCTGCAACGCCGGATGCGGATAGGGTTCCCACGGGCAGCCCGACTATTAGACGAATTGGAAGAAATGGGGATTGTAGGACCCTCGCCAGGTGGCGGCAAAGACCGCGAGGTATTGATTGATCCGGATGAAGAAAAAAGAGAGGATGCACCGGATGAGGATGATTCATAGTCCGTGCCAAACAATCCAACCCAGAAATTTCGATGCCTGTGCCTGTTCGATGCCTGTGCTTGACAGTTTGAGGCAGGTAAGATAGCATACATCCAAGCCGGTATCATCTGCTGGATGCGTGATTTAGATTACAGTTTGGAAGGTGTGTTGTGAATCAATCGGTTGAGAAAAAGCCGCCGGTAAGTTTTACGGATATGCTCCGTCTACGATTTAATGGCTTGCTCGACCCTGTTGGCAGGTACTTGAACAAACGTGGTATTCTGCCAAATACCATGACATTAATCGGGCTGGTGGGTAACATTTGCGCAGCCTTCTTACTCGCCGGAGGCAAAATCGAATGGGGCGGGTTATTGGTCTTGCTTATGGCTCCGGTTGATGCTCTGGACGGAACAATGGCACGCTTACGGGGGACCCCGAGCCGGTTTGGTGGTTTTCTCGATTCGGTCATCGATCGCTATTCCGATCTATTGATCCTGGGGGGCTTGTTGGTGTATTACGCCCAACAAGCAGATTGGGTTGCTGTGGTTTTAGCGTATGCAGCGGCTGTAGGAACTGTTTTGGTCTCCTATGTCAAAGCACGCGCAGAATCGGCAAATTACAAAGCCAATGGGGGACTACTCACCCGGGTAGAACGCTATATTGTTTTAGTCCCGTTTTTGTTATTGAACCGCCCGGTAATTGCCTTGGGGATCCTGGCTGTGCTTGCAAATTTTACCGCCTTGCAACGCATTTGGATCGTCCGCAATCAAGCCAGGACCCAGAAGGATATCCTTGAATAATCGCGTTAGCCATTTGTTGATCAATTGCTCGAGTAGAAAAACCCCAAAATGAAAGGAATCTACCTTTAGCCATGCGAGAAGGGATTACAATCGGTCAATTTACAATTCACTTTTACGGTATTATCATCATGTTAGGCGCTTTGGCAGCCGCCTGGCTGTCTACCGTCGAAGCCAAACGTCGCAAGATCAATTCTGAAATGGTATGGGATATGCTGCCTTACCTGCTGATTGCCGGGGTCATCGGTTCACGTATCTGGCATATCCTCACACCACCAGCCTCGATGATCGAACAGGGGATTACTACCTGGTATTATCTTACTCACCCACTGGACGCGCTTGCAATCTGGAAAGGCGGCCTGGGTATTCCAGGTGGTGTAATTGGTGGAGCAATCGCTTTATACATATACTGCAAAAAAAGGGGACAAAGCTTTGCAGTATGGGCCGATATCGCCATCCCAGGAGTAGCGCTGGCCCAGGCAATTGGGCGCTGGGGAAATTTTGTCAACCAGGAGTTATATGGCGCCCCAACCGATTTGCCATGGGCGATATTCATAGACCCGGCGTTCCGCCTGCCGGAATTTTATAACATAGCATATTATCACCCCCTGTTTGCTTATGAATCCCTCTATAACCTTGCCAATATGGCTCTCCTTTTATGGATCGGACGCAAGTTTATTGGGCAGCTTAAGGCAGGGGATATATTTTTGGTCTATCTCATTGTTTACCCAGTTGGCCGGTTCCTGCTCGAATTCTTGCGCCTGGACCCCTCACCCCTAGCCGGGGTAAACATTAACCAAACGATTATGGCTGCAATAGCGATCTTTGCGACTGTGTACTTGGTGGTGCGCCATCGTTTACCTAAAAAATCACAACCTCTACAGGCAGGTTAATCGGAAAACCACTTATATCGTCGGATAGGTTGGCCAGGATAAGCCAGTATTAAGCTATTATGATCACCGCCGAGAACCTGACCAAGCACTTCAATGATTTCATCGCGGTGGATCGTGTTCACCTGGAGGTCGTAGCCGGGCAAGTTTTAGCGCTCCTTGGCCCTAATGGGGCAGGAAAAACGACGATCGTGCGCATGTTAACCTCCATATTGAGACCCACCCGAGGTCTCGCCTGGGTAAACGGGTATAACGTAATCGAACAGCCCAGTAAAGTCCGCTCATCGGTAGGGGTGTTGACCGAGCATCATGGGCTGTATGCGCGCATGAACGCCCAAGAATATCTGCGATTCTTCGGTGATTTGTATGGGTTAGATAGCAGTCACTGTCTGCAAAGAATGGATATGCTCCTGAGCCAATTTGAATTGCAGTCCGTAAAGTTGAAAAAGGTAAGCGAATATTCCAAAGGGATGCGTCAAAAATTAGCTTTGGTGCGGGCTTTGATCCATGATCCACCGGTGTTGTTATTGGATGAACCCACATCCGCTATGGACCCGGAGAGCGCCCGAACGGTCCGGGATGCAATCCAACACTTGCGCTCCAATCGTCGAACGATTGTGCTTTGTACCCACAATTTAAGTGAAGCTGAGCAATTAGCAGATCAAATTGCCATCATTCGGGCGGGACAAATCATTCTTAACGGCTCCCCGGAGGAAATTAAACTACAGATTAATGGGCCGGAAGAATATGAAGTCCGACTGGCAGCACCTTCACCAGATGGACAATTAACCCATTTGCCACCCGGGGTCGTCCTCACTTCTCGCGGCGATGATTGGTTGCGATTCCAGATAGAAGACCCTTATTACAACAATCCGATCCTTTTGCGTAATTTGATCCATACCCATCACAATGTGGTGTCCTTGCAGTTGATTCCGCGCAGCCTGGAAGACGCTTATTTGCAGGCGATTGGCCAGGATAAGGGAGCAGGACCAAATGCTCGCTAGCCTGCACCCGGTGTTGGTTGTTGCACAACGAGAAGTTCGCGATCAGTTTAGGGATTGGCGAATTATCTTTCCGATATTTTTTCTAACCATTCTATTCCCCTTTTTAATGAACTTTACTGCCCAACAAATGTTGGGCTTCGTCCGAGAATATGGGGCGGATATCGTTGGCGAGCGCTTGATCCCCTTTTTGTTGATGATCGTTGGGTTCTTTCCTATATCGGTCTCGATGGTGATTGCCCTGGAAAGCTTTGTTGGTGAAAAAGAACGCGGCAGTATCGAACCGCTCCTGTGCTCACCCATAAAGGACTGGCAGTTATACCTGGGAAAACTGGTCTCCTCTACGGTTCCCCCTTTAGTGGGTAGTTTTCTTGGAATGGGCATCTATCTTTCTGGGCTGGCTTTCAGCCGGGTGCCGCTTCCCGAAGTAAATTTGCTTATCCAAATCTTTTGTTTAACGATCGCCCAAGCAGTCGTGATGGTCAGTGGGGCTGTGGTTGTCTCCACTCAGGCAACATCCGTGCGGGCTGCCAATTTGCTTGCAAGTTTTATTGTTATCCCGATGGCGTTGTTGATCCAGGTTGAAAGTGCGGTTATGTTTTGGGGCCGGGATACGATGTCTTTGTGGTGGATCATTTTGGGTCTTATCGTTTTGGCCGGATTATTAGTTCGGGTGGGTCTGGCACATTTCTTACGGGAAGAACTACTTGGGCGAGAGATCGATGTCCTTAACCTGCGTTGGGGTTTCCAAGTGTTTTGGCAGGAATTTAGCGCCGGGGCCCGGAATCTGTTTGAATGGTATACACGGGCGCTGCCACGAACATTCATCGAATTGCGTTGGGTTTTCCTGGTCGTTTTAGTATTTGCTGGCGTTTCCATACGGATTGGCAGCCTCCAGGCGGCGGTTTTTCCAATCTATCTGCCAGAAGGGACTCTGAGCGAAGGCTTGCAACAGGTAACCGAAATCTTGCCCTTTGCCAACCCTGGACCGGCTTTATTGATTTTTTGGCACAATACCCGTGTTTTGATTTTAGGGATGATTTTGGGGGTTTTTTCCTTTGGTGTATTGGGGTTGCTGCCGGTTTTGGCATCCA
>JGI24109J20143_1000010_pt1 | contig 42268 bp, 33 predicted proteins | sample Subbio11_8B_AprC_FD_20143 | JGI IMG/M metagenome (IMG submission 20143) | reverse complement strand
CGATGCCCGGGCCTGCCGGTAAAACACTCAGTTCGGATAAAGAGAGGCCAATCAGAACCACCGGTATGGCGACGAGCAAGCCCGCCAGGGGGCCGGTTATGGCGATATCCAAGAGAACCCGCCGGTTTTTAGGGAGTTCTTTCATGCTGATGAAAGCCCCCAGGGTTCCGAAAGGACTGATTGGGAAGGGCAGAGGGAGGAAGTAAGGCAGAGAAACATGGACACCATGATACCTGCCCGCCAGATAATGACCGAACTCGTGAGCTCCCAGGATAGAGAGCATTGCAAGGGCAAAAGGCCAACCGCTGCTGATGAAGGCCCAGATGGTATTTAGAATTCCATCAGGTAATTCCGTCAGGCTTAACATCCCACCGGTAAACCAGACGCTCAACAAGGTTAAAATAAAGAAAACAAGATTGATTCGCGGGTTGCCAGGTTTTGTGGTGGAGACACCCGGCATGAGAAAAATAGTCTGGCGGCCATCCTCGATACGGAATACGGGGGTTAATCCGAGTGGCCTTACCTGTTCGGAAATGCGATCGTAGGCTACGGCGGAATCTGGTAGGGTTAGCCGCCCATGGTAACGCAGTGTGTACCCCGAGCGTCCGTCGCCAAAAGTTTTGTCCTCAACATAAAAATATCTCCGGATAATGAGATCAACCCGATCGAAAAGTACATTAGTGTCTTCCATAGCACCTGTCCGAATGATTGTAACCTGTAAATTAGGCGGGAATGGATGGGAGTCGAACCCACCGCAGCTCGCAACGCGACCCGCCACCGGTTTTGAAGACCGGAGAGCCCACCGGGACTCAACCACTCCCATCGTTAAGCATACTTCACGGGTTTGGTTTCGTCAATGATGATGACATGATGATGGTAAGTCAGCCTGTGGTAAAGTGCTTTGCTTTCTCAAACAAGTTCGGATTTGCATGGAGTGCCTTTGATCTGACTTACGTCCCACGATTCTCGCGGATCTTTTTTCGTCTACCCCGGAAGAGCTAATTGACCGGAAGAGGGCGTCTATTAGCGGGGTGAAATTTTATCGTTACCGGGTTGCAGCGGCCATTATCCCGAACTACCAGGATCACATTTATATGGCGGTTGACCAACCACCCCTTCCAAGATGTTTTCTTAGAACAAGAAAGGCAGNAGGCCTTCAAAAACCGGGCGCAATTTGAGTAAAATTACACCCGCCCCAACACCCAATAGCATTCCCGCCACAACATCGGATAGATAATGCATCCCGGTAAATATGCGCGAAAAACTCACCCCTCCAGCCCAGATCAACATTGCCAAGGCCAGCCAGACCGGACCCATTGAAACAAACAGCACCGCCAACATACAGGCGCGGGCGGCATGCCCACTTGGAAACGAATGGGGATCGGTGTTACGATAAATGGTTCCCCAATTACCAACGGGCCGGCTGCGCCGGACAGAGAACTTAATCCCCATGACCAGCACGGCCAGGGCAAGAATTGCCAGAATCATAAAAGCGGAATTCGATCGCCATTCATCCACGAATTGCCAGGTTAATCCCAGCCCGATTAACCAAAACCACGAATCACCGGAATGGGCCATGAAGGTCACTCCTTTCCACCATAAAGAGCGGCTGAGGTCCAGGCGCATACGGTTGGTTAATTCAACATCCAGGGCTAATACTTTTCTGATCATGGCAAGGTTGGCATCATAAGAGTTAGGATGGGTAGCAGGCGACCCGAAAGGAGCTTTGCAAAGATTGATTGGCGACTATTACAGAGAGGCAGTATACCGCGAATATTTCGATAAATCCAGGTGTTCTGGTTTTGCTTACCTTTCCGATTTGTCCATTTAATTGGGTAGTTTATCTCGTATGATATACATTTACTGTACGCCAGGATCTGGGTGTCCTTTATAATAATCTAAACTGCAACCCACAAGCCGAAACCCCCACTTTCAAGGAGATCAGCCATCGCAATTTTCCTGTTTTTAGGAGAGCGTTTTTCCTTTTTCGTACGAAATGGATCGAAAGATTGAACCCTGAACCATGGAACTTTGGCTGCTTCTGCATCGTCCATTGGATAAGCCTGAATTGCTCGTGGTGAAAACTTTGCGAATAACAAGGAGTGCCTGGAATGTATGGGTACAGAATATCCGTTCTTCCCATCTGAGCGTACCGTCATCGGGTCCATTGCGCAAATTTAATGATTTTTCAACCAGCCTGATATTGGGTACAATGATATCAGGTTTGTTTAAATCTGATCCTGTTGGGTCAAGGCTTTGGAGAAACAGCACTCGATAGCCCAAGCCACCCAAGATTTTCTTTGAATTCGATACAAGAGGCCTGCTGATGAATGGTTTTCGGCTTCAACCACAGTCTGCCGTGTTACGGGGTTTCATTTTTCTGGTTAGCCTGATCATGATGATCAGCCTGGCGTGCAACCTGCCTTTCAGGGGGCCGCGTATTGAGGCGACACCCACCCCAACGGTTGTCGTGCAAAACGAGGGGCTGTCGTCCGAACAGGCGCCCCCCTCTATTGTGGAAACCTGGCCGCTTCCGCAGGGTATCATTTCGGCACAGGGGGGCTTTTCCTTGACTTTTGACCAGGCGATGGAGCGTAGTTCTGTCGAAGGGGCGCTTAGGTTAGAACCCAAGTATCCCGGCCGATTCGAGTGGAAGGATGAGTTCACCGTCCAGTATTTTCCCGATCAGCCCTTCCCGGCTCAATCGCAAATCCAAGTTACGGTTGCAGAAACAGCACGGGCAGAAAATGGACAAACATTGCTCCGGCCAACGACCTTTCTCTTTCGCACCTCCGATAATTTGCGGATCGCCGAGCGGTTGCCAATGCCCGAAGCTGACCTGGTCGATCCTTCATCAGCGGTTGTGGTTACCTTTAACCGACCGGTTGTCCCTTTGGGTGAGGACGGGCGCTCGGAACCAACCGCTTTTAGTTTGGATCCACCCGTAGAGGGGTATGGCAGTTGGTTAAACACCAGTACCTATCTTTTCAGACCTTCCTTAGGGTTGGAAGGCGGTGTGGATTACACCGTTAATATTGATCCGGAGCTTACCAGCCTGGATGGACATTCCTTGGACGATGAGGAAACCCTGGTATGGGGCTTTCGAACAGCCAACCCAGCCTTGATTGAGGTCGTACCTGCCTCCGGAGCAACCCTCAATTTGGATGCAAAGATTAGCTTGACCTTTAACCAGCCGATGGACCCGGCCAATATTGAAGCCAACCTGCATTTGCGAGATGCCGTGGGTCGTTCGGTTCCGATCACTTTTGAATGGGAGCTGCAAAATTCGTTGGTGAGAGTCACTCCGCTTGACCTTTTAGAGCGCGGCATGAATTATTCGCTTGTTCTGGAAGATGTCCGTTCGCGGAGTGGCGCTCTACTCGGACTACAACATCGGTTTTCGTATCGCAGCGTTGGCCCAATGGCGGTCATTGAAACCAATCCAATGACCGGCCAGGCTCTGGAAATCTACGGTGATTTTGCATCCATCGTGGTGACATTGAGTGCCCCGCTGGCCGACCACCAAAATCTGGCTAATTTGGTTACCATGGTTCCTCAACCTGGGAATATTAACCTTTCTACGGACCAGGAGGGGAAATCTATCTATCTTTCTGGAATTTTTCAGAGTGGGGTCTCCTATGCCCTCACTTTGTCTGCCCAATTGTCAGATCGTTGGGGATCCGTACTTGGGAGGGATGTGTCGGCAACCTTTACCGCCGGTAACCGCCAGCCAACGCTGCGCGTGCCGACCATCTGGACTAGCGGCAATATCCTCTTTACTCTTCCGGGGGAAAACCGAATCAGCGCTTATGCGGCCAATCTTAACCGCCTCGATCTGACCCGGGCGCAATTAACATTGGAAGAATTCATCGATTCGATTGAGTTTGGCATCGAAACAGCGGGTTTTCTGGCGGAGGAAACCTGGCAGCAAGGTTTGGAAACACCTGCCAATGTAAACAGTCCGGTCGAAATTGGATTTCGTGAAGATGGTGACGATTTACAGACCGGTTTGTATTCATTTCGGATCGATTCTCCTCAGCTTACCAACCCTTACGATGCGGTCGATTTTCGCCTGGTTGTCAGCCCGATCCAGCTTACATTGAAAGAAAGCCAGGATGAATTATTTGTATGGGCGATCAACCTTGTGGAAAACCAGGTAGTGGTCGACCGGCCTATATCGGTATATGACACCCGTAAAACCCTGCTCGGCCGGGGCCAAACCGATTCGGAAGGAATTGCTCGCATCCGACTGCCCGTGGACCGCGAAAGTTACACGACTTTAATCGCGGTCTTAGGAGATAGCGGCGATGCAGATTTTTCGATCGCTACCACCTTATGGAGCAATGGAATTTCTCCATGGGATTTCGGTCTTGATCTCCGTCTTCGCCAACCATTACTAAAGACGTATGTGTATACCGACCGGCCGATCTACCAGCCTGGACAAACGGTTTTCTTCCGGGCTATTCTGCGCCAGGCGGGGGATGGGCGTTATCTGCCGGTAGATACCAGGGAAGCCGTTTTTCAGATGTTCGGCGATTTTCTTTTAGAAACCGGCCAGGAACCGTTATTGGAAACACAACGTTTGCCGGTTTCCCCATACGGAACCGTCAACGCTGTATTTACCCTTCCTGAAGATGCCAGACCTGGTTTTTATTCGATCTTGATGGAAAACCAACCCGAGTCACGGATCGAATTTCAAGTTGCCGAGTATCGAAAGCCAGAAATTGACCTGGAGGTTGGTTTCATTTTACCGGAGTATAAATTTGGTCAGGATGTTCAGGCCGAAATTTTTGCCCGGTACTTTTTTGGCGAATTGGCACCCCATGTCAAGGTTGACTGGTCGTTATACGCCCGTGAGGTTTACGTGGGATTACCGGATGGTTTTCAGACGGGATTATTGGACACCTCCTGGATGCAGCCTCATGGGTGGATGGGGTTTGACCCATCCCTCGGTCGTTACCTGATTGGCGGCAGCGGTGTTAGTGGAAGCGATGGGCGTTTTCCATTGACCTTCAATGGCAGGCAGTTGGAAGATTTACTCAAAGAACGAAACCCGACGATCTTGATATTGGAAGCCACCCTGTATGATGAAAGCGGCCAACCTGTCAGCAGGAGTGCTGAAGTGCGTTTGCATCCCGCTGTATTCGACATCGGTGTTCGCCCCGAAACCTGGGGTTCTCAGGCTGGCACCCAGGTTCAGTTTGACATCCTGAGTGTGGATTGGCGCGGAATTCCAACCGGCGATGTTGGGATGTCGGCTGCTTTCGAAAAAGTAGAGTGGGTTCAAGACTGGAGCGGTATCCAAGTTGGCGAACTCTCGTATCGCGAAGAAACAACCCTGGTGGGCAGTGTGGATTTCCGTACCGGGGCAGACGGGCGGGCCAAGTTAGCTTTTATTCCGGAACAACCTGGGACATACCGCCTGGATGTGAAGGGCGGCGGAGCGGTCACCCAGGTATTGATTTGGGTGAGTGGGACTGGAAGCGCACCCTGGCCGCAGCTTCCGAATCAAAAGATCCATCTTGAAACAGACCTGGAGGAATACCAGGTAGGGCAAACCGCCCAATTATTGGTCCCGAATCCCTTTGAGGAGGGTGCGCTGGGGCTGCTTACGGTTGAGCGACAAGGTGTTTTACGTTCGCAGGTTTTGGAAATAAACGGCAGTAGTAAGGTGGTCGAGCTGCCTATCCAACAGGTCGATGCGCCAAATATTTACCTCTCGGTAACATTGGTGAGCAAAATGGGCGATGGCAGGCCGGACTTTCGCCATGGGTATATCGAACTGAATGTGAAACCCGAGCTGCTAAAGTTGGATGTGGCAATCGCTGCCGTACAAACGCACCTTGAACCTCGTGCTTTAGCCCGTTTCGATATCCTGGTCAAAGATCCAATGGGGAATCCGATCCAGGGAGAATTTTCGCTGGCTGCGGTGGATAAATCTGTGCTGGCACTGGCGGACCCGAACGCCGAAGATATCGTGACCGCTTTTTATGGTAACCAACCTTTGGGGGTATGGACCAGTATGTCGCTGGCAGCCTATACCAACAGGCTAACCTTGCAACCCCCGGATTTGGGTGGAGGAGGAGGCGGCGATTTTCTGCAACCGGTGGAACTGCGCTCCGAATTTCAAGATACAGCCTATTGGAATGGCTCCTTTGAGACTGATTCGGGCGGGAGGGCTGTTATCGAATTTCCGGTACCGGATAATTTGACCACCTGGGTGGTTACGGTCCGCGGGTTGACTCGCGATACAAAGGTAGGCGAGGCTGTTACCGAAGTGGTGGTAAGTAAGGATTTAATCATCCGGCCGGTTACACCTCGATTTTTGGTTGTCGGAGATCGGGTGCAGCTTGGGGCGGTCGTCAACAACAACACGGCTGACCTGTTGGATGTGATCGTCCATTTACAGGCCAGTGGAATCGCGCTCGAACAACCCGAACTGGCAGCTCAGGCTATCCAGGTTCCGGCTGGCGGCCGCCAGCGGGTAAACTGGTGGATTTCGGTACAAGATTCCCAAGCAGCCGATTTAGTATTCAGCGTCCAGGGAGGTGGATTAAGCGACTCGGCTGTCCCAGCGAATGGAAAATTACCGGTCTTGCGCTACGTTTCGCCGCAGTCATTCGCAACCAGTGGAATTTTAACGGAGGGCGGCGACCACTTGGAAGTTGTCAGTTTACCGCGCTCCTATACACCCAGCGGCGGCGAATTACGAGTTGAAATGAGCCCCAGCCTGGCGGGAATTGTTTTTTCCGGTCTGGACACGTTGCAAGATTTCCCGGCCGGGATGAGTGAACCGAGGATGTCCTCTTTACTCGCCAACCTGGCGGTTTATGACTTGATTCGGGCTGGGAATTTGGATGCGCCAGATTTATCCGAAAGGTTGCAGCGATCGATTCGCAAAGACCTCGACAGCCTGATCGGTATGCAGAAATCGGATGGCGGATGGGGGTGGATGGGTGAGGATTCCAGCGATATGTTCCTGACTTCTTACGCGGTGTTGGTCCTCGAACGGGCGCGCAATAACGGTTTTATTGTCGGTCAAGACCGCCTGGAAAACGGTTTAGATTACGTCAAGGGAGCGCTTTACCCTCCGATGATGGCTCTGGAAAGTTGGGAACTCGACCGGTTGGCGTATAGTTATTATGTGTTGAATCAGAATGGCCGCTCAAGAGTCAACCCCTCTGATCTGATCGGGCTTAGCGACCGTTTGAACCCGTGGGCGCAAGCCTTCCTGGCGCTTGCGCTTCAGGAGGTTGATCCAGAGGCTGCCAGCGAGGTGATGAACAATCTGAAGGGAAGTGCGGTCCGTTCTGCAACCGGCGCGCATTGGCAGGAGCAGGTGGGAAGTTGGCGTAATTTTTCTTCGCCGCTTTCGACCACCGCGGTGGTGGTTTATGCCCTGGCAGAATTTGATCCTGCATCGCCACTTTTAGCGGATGCAATCCGTTATTTGGTCGCTCATCGTCATGGCAGCGGTGGGTGGATGAGCAGTTATGACACTGGTTGGATTTTGGCCGCATTGGTGAGTTCTGCGCGGGCAACCGGTGACTTGCAGGCTGAGTTTGCCTATTCGTCCACATTGAATAACCAACCATTGGCTGAAGGGCAAGCCGTCGGATTAGAGAATCGAAACCCAGTCCGCGCAGCGGTGCCATTAACCCAACTTATGGGACAGGGGAATCAACTGCGCTTTACTCGAGATTCAGGGCCTGGGCGTTTGTATTACCGTGCTTACTTGGAAGTTGGTAAGCCTGTTGAAAGCGTCATGGCGCTCGACAGTGGGTTGGCCGTCAGCCGGATGTACACCCTGGCGGGAATGGAGTGCGTCTCGTCAGAATGCCCATCCATCGAGCGAGCCAGTACCCAAATTAGCAATCCGGTCGTGGTGGCGCATCTTACGATTACGGTTCCGGAAGACATGTATTATCTGGTCGTGGAAGACTTTATTCCGGCCGGAAGCGAAATCGTCAATACTCAATTGAATACCGCCCAGACCGGTCTTGGTAGAGCCGAGGGAGAAATTTACAGCCCTAACGACCCATTGGGTGATGGTTGGGGACGGTGGTTTTTCGACCAACCGGAGATCTATGCTGACCATATTCGGTGGGTTGCCAGTTATGTTCCAGCCGGAACGTACATCCTCACTTACCGGCTGCTGCCGATGCAGCCTGGTGAATACCGCGTGTTACCGGCAAGAGCTTACCAATATTACTTCCCTGAAATCCAGGGCCGGAGCGCAGGTCTGATTTTCAAAATTGAGTAATACCACTAAGAGCCGCGGTTTTATTTTAAATCAGCGAGCGATTGATCGATCTGCTCAAGTTGGGCTAACAAGATATGGATGTCATTCCTCGAAGCAGGCTCATCGATCATCCCTGGAAAAAGCGCCTGGCTCTCAAGTTCCGGACTGAGCAGCAGTTCAACCCATTGGTTTGACTCTTCGGCGGTGAGTTTTTCCTCTTGCACTAAGCGCTGCACCCGGCGGTGAATTTCCCGTTCGAAAGAACCGGCCGGGTCGAGGGAAGCCTGAAAAGCTTCCCGCAAGTTCTCCAGGCTGTTCTCGCCGGCGCGTATCAAGCGGGCAAGCACCTGGTGGGGCAGCCATCCACCCTGTCGTTTTTCCTCAGCCAGGAGTACCTGAACCAAGGTAAGGGTGGTCAGGTCTGCGTTAGATGCATGATCGATGACCTGGATGTCCTCGCCGCTTCGAACCGCCGCGCCTATTTCCTCCAAAGTGAGGTAACAGCGGGCATTGCAGTCGTATAGTTTTCGATTGGAATACCGTTTGATCCGTAGCATGGGAAAAGCGACCGCGAGTTAGCCTATTCTTTCTTTAATTCTTCAATTTTCCGGTTTAATTCAGCGATTTTGGCTGACAATGCTTCGATATCCGCTTTGGTTATTGGGGCAGGGCGGGCGGATTTGACCTCCGAGGTCTTCTCGCGGGCTATTTTTTCCCGCCGTTCGATAACTTCTTTGATCAGCCGGCGGGCATCGATTTCAGCCAGCTCACCTCTTTGCACCAAGCGATTTACAAAACTTTCTACTTCTTCTTGAGCCAGAACAGCAGCACCAATGCTGGCCAGCAGGATTTTTCGGGATAGGTCGAAAAAACCGCTGTGTGAAGGAGCTCCTTCTGGCATTTCAGGGTCGATATTCTTCGCCATTTTTACCTCCATCTGGATTGGCCGATTGGGTTTTATTGCATGATAACGCAATGCGTTATCAATGTCAAATAGTTTACCCGCCCTATGGAAATACAACGGGACCTAAATAACAGGGGGAAATTGGGGGGATGGGTCGAACCCACTGCTCCGAGGTAAGGCTGCCTACCTTAATCGTCAGGATTGCAAATCCACGCGAGGTCTCAGGGAGCACCCTTCGAGGACCAGACCATCCGGTTCTCCATTCCAAAGAGGGGCGAAGATGATCCTTTGGGGTTGCATTTTTTAGTTGGTGGACAGAGCAAATTTGCGGGTACAGATCAAGGAGGCGTGATAAAATTCTGGCATGGAAAGAACCGTTCCCAGTACCGCATCTGAAGAAATCGATCTTTACCTGCGGACCATCTATTCGCTGCTGCGAACAAGCGCCGAGGTCCAAATTCGTTCGCTTGAAGAGGTCCATGCGGCGACTCAATCCTCCCTGCATCTAAATGCACGCAAAACAACGCCAGATACCGCAGCTTTTGTCTACAGCCTGCTTCGTTTACCCGATTGCATGCCGGAAATACGTTCGGTGGTACTAGGGCAAAGCGCGGCGGTTTTTCGCCAACATGGGTACCATGTGGAAAAGTGGAAACAGGTTTCTGCCCGTGCCCGGCGGCGGCGCTGTTTTTTTAATGGCAAAGATACGCTTGCCTGCTATATTGCCAGCCGTTCGGATATCGATGATGTCATTCCTGTGCTGGCCGCTTACCAGATCGAATGGAATAAGCTCCACCACCTGTTGCAACGCTGGCCTCAGCAACTGACCTGGAAAAAAGTAGAGACTGAATCTGAACCATTCAATACGCTGGCGGCACTGCTCGAAATCCAACCTGAGGATCTGGAACGCCTACGCACGATCTGGGGGCGCGATTTTTCCCGCAACCTTCAACGCATTGCTCACAAACGCTGCCGGATTGGTGTGCGACTGCTCAGCGGGTCGCTTTCGGATTATCGCCGCGCCACGCGTGCCTGGTGGGACAACATCGAACGCTGCTGCCCATATATTAGTGAAAGGCCGATTTACTTTATCTCGAGTAATACACACAGCATGGTTAACATGCTCTCGGGGTTTGCGTTGCAGCAGCGCGATGAATTAAATCGTTATTTGGAGCGTGATGAAAACGACACCCTGAAGGCTGAATGGGAAAGTATATGTAATGGACAAGTGCCCTCCAGTCAGGAAAACTTCCTTTATTATGTAATGAAAAAATACCAGCAAACCAGGGCCGGCGCAGCCCTGGAACGCGCCCAGCTCCAACTCGAAGCTGATATTGGCATCATCCATATTCCCAGTGAGCAGTACTTCGATGTTGAGGCGCAAATCATTGACCTGGGCCGGCTGCGCCCGCAATTGCTCGACCCGCGTTTGCGGTTTTCCAATTCTGAATGGCTTCTGCAGAGTGATGCCCTTCTGTTGAACATCGATTATCCATTGGGCATGGCTGCCTACAACCTATTGGTGAAAATCGCCGAGCACGCTTACCCGATCTTAGGGGTTTATAGTATGGGCAAAGCCGCCACCCTGAATGGCCGCCTGGGCGACATGATGATCCCGAATGTTGTCCAAGATGAGCATTCAAAAAATACCTACCTGTTCCAGAATGCGTTTGGTGCAGCCCAGGTCGCACCTTACCTGCTTTACGGCACGGTGCTTGACAACCAGAAGGCGGTCAGTGTTTATGGAACCTTTCTGCAGAATGCGCGGATCATGGACGTGATGTATCGCGAGGGGTATACCGATATCGAGATGGAAGCCGGCCCGTACCTCTCAGCGGTGTTTGAAATGGCTCGTCCAAAGCGCCACCCGACCAACGAAATTGTCAGTCTTTATGATCTGCCGTTCGATCTGGGTATCTTGCACTACGCCTCAGATACGCCATTAAGTAAAGGTAAAAACCTGGGAGCCGGGACGCTTTCATATTTTGGGATGGATTCGACTTATGCGGCAACGGTGGCTATCTTGCGACGAATTTTTGAATTGGAAAAACAGCGCAACTCGACCACGACCAACCCCAATTTCGATGACCAGGCGCAAAAAGATCCGGCTTCCTGACCGAAATTAATACCCTGGATAGCCAAAAGACGAGCAAACCCTGGATGCTCCTGCAGGTATAAATGCTCAAAATATACTCCCCATTATTGGAACAGACAATTGACCGAAAACCGAAAAGTATTTATTAAATCCTGTTTTTACCAATCCTGGAAAGCGTTGGCTTTTCCGTTTCTCCTTTTCTTGGGATTGCCTCTCCTCGCCCTATTGTTGCGGGTAAATCTGGATGGTATTTGGCAAAACTTGCAATTGGTCCAGGTGCGCCAGGCCATTCAGTTAAGTATGGTGACCTCATTTTGGTCGGTAGCGCTGACGATCATCTTTTGTACACCGGTAGCCTATTACCTCTCGCACCGCCATTATCGTTTTCATCGATTGGTGGATACCTTGGTGGATCTACCGATTGTACTGCCGCCGGCCGTGGCTGGGGTGGGTTTACTTTTAGCCTTTGGCCGGAGGGGAATACTCGGTCCGGAGCTGGATTTGCTCGGAATCAACATACCTTTTACCCAAGTAGCGGTAGTCATTGCCCAAATGTTTATCGCTTCGCCCTACTATATCAAAGCCTCCGCTTTGGGTTTTATGAACGTAGATTGTGAATTGCGCCAGGCAGCTGCGTTAGATGGGGCCACCCGGTGGCAGATTTTCCGGCATATTATTTTACCTATATCCTGGGTTTCTGTTCTGAGCGGCTGCCTGCTCACCTGGGCCCGAGCGATGGGTGAGTTCGGAGCGACCTTGATCTTCGCGGGTAATTTTCCTGGTCGGACGCAAACCATGCCGCTGGCGATTTATATTGGGTTCGAAATCGACCTGGAGATTGCTCTGACGCTGTCGATCATTCTGGTAGGTTTTTCGTTTTTGACCTTAATCGTGGTCAAAGGCTTTTTACACAGGCGTATAGATTTCACCACCAATAACGAAAGGAGTTTAAACGGATGGTAAGGAAACTAATTTTACTCATTTGTCTACTCCCATTGATCGTTGCGGCTGGCTGCTCTACTTCAACCCTGCCCTTGCACGAGAATGGAACCGTTGAGCCTCCAAGGCATCCGAATTCCAACCAGAGTGTGCTGACCGTCATGACTGCTGCTTCGCTAACCGAAGCCTTTACGGAACTGGGGGGTTTGTTCGAGGTTGAAAACCCTGGTGTCGAGGTCATGTTTAATTTTGCCGGCTCGCAGCAGTTGGCTCAACAAATTTTAAGCGGCGCACAAGCCGACGTGTTTGCCAGCGCTGGAGACCGACCGATGGACAACGTTATCGGTGAGGGTGCTATTTTGGGTGAGACACGAATATTTACCTATAACCAAATGATCATCGTGCTCCCATCCGATAACCCCGCCGGGATTATTTCCTTTGCCGACCTGGCTGTTCCAGGTGTAAAGCTGGTCATTGCCGCCAGCGGGGTCCCGGCTGGCGATTATGCCTTGCAGGTGTTAGACAAAGCGGCTGAGTCGAGCGATTTTGGACCTGCGTTTCGCGAAGCCGTCCTCGCCAATATCGTCTCTTACGAGGTCAACGTGCGGGCGGTATTAACGAAAGTCGCGATTGGCGAGGCAGATGCAGGGATCGTTTATACCAGCGACGTTTCCATTTTGGGCAACCAGGAATTAAACACGGTAGATATACCCGAAGACCTTAACATAACGGCCGCTTATCCAATCGCGGTTCTAAGCAGCGCTTCGGATCCTCAATTAGCAGAGGCTTTTATCCAATTGGTATTATCACCGGTTGGCCAAGAGGTGTTGGAAAAGTTCGGTTTTATTCCTATAGAATAAGCCAATCGACTGAAAAGCACCTTAAACGGATAGGATAGCGATGGGTAGGGCAGCGGCGAAGCCGATTCTCCTCATAGATCGCTATTCTCCTTTTCTTACGGAGCTTTTTGCTGAAGGGTCAACATCGCCATCCGGTTTAATTAAACCGCTCCCGATGATCGCGCCGATAATAATGAGAGTCATCGCTATTCCGGTAACCCAAGTCAGGACTTGCCCGGCAAAAAGGATCAAATTTAGGGTGGATACTAAGGGAGTCAGATAGGCCAGGGCGCCAATTTTCCGCGGGTCGCCGGATTTTAAGGCAGCATCCCAAAAATAAAAAGCCGCTCCCATTGGCCCAATCCCAATCAAAAGCATGATAGCCCAATCTTGCAGGCTGATCGCCTGTGTGGCTGCCCAGGCATTGCCTGAACTGAAATGGATCATCAGGGCAAGGACGCCTGAGATGGCGCAGAAAACCGCGATTGTATCGGTAGGGAAGGGTGGAAGCCGGCGGGTGAGCAGGGAATAAAGCGCCCAGGTGATCGCCGCTGCCAGGGCAGCCAAATAACCGGGTATGAACTGGGTCTGCAGGTCCACCGTACCACCTGTAGCAATCAAGGCTGCTCCTATCAACCCGAGCAATGCCCCAAGAATATGGTTCCAACCCAGTCGAAATTGAGGCAGGATCATTGGAGAAAGAACAACCATCAGCAGCGGCCAAAGATAATTAACCAGGTTAACTTCAATAGCTGGTGCTAGGGTAAAAGCACGAAAGTAAAGGGCATGGTATCCAAAAATACCCCCCACGCCGACCAGTAGAACAGGTAAAGAGACGCGCCAACCGCCCCGCCAAAAAAGCGATAGCGCTCCATTGGTACAAAATGCCACACCCAGTAGTAAAAAAGGGGGCAGATTGGTCGAACGCACGCCGGCCAGAGCCAGCGTGCTCCACAGGAGAATTGCCGCCAACGTAAAAAGGGTTGGTTTATCCGGTTTCATCCGCCGGTTTGGATTTGTTCTTTTAAGCGGGCAGCCGTATCCTGGAAGGCAGCCAGTTTTTGGCGTTCCTTCTCGACCACTGGCGGAGGAGCTTTTTGTGCAAATGGGCTGTTGAGTAGACCCTCCAGGCGTTCGATCTGGCTCTGAACCTCTTTTAATTCTGATTGCATCCGGACTTTTTCTGCCTCTACTTCAACCAGCCCCGCCAATGGGAAATAAACTTCGATCCCCGATACGATTAAGGCAATTTGATCCTGAGGTCTTTCTTTTATTGCGGCAGCCAGGGTCAGTTGGGACGGATCGATGTTAGCCAACGCAGCCAGAGTTTTAGCTTGAGCCTGCAGGACTTGCAGGCGGTCGCCGGCCGCAAAAGTTGCCGCTATTCGCCGGCCGGGGGCAACCTTCTTCTCGGAACGCAGGTTGCGAATCGCGCGGATCAGTTCCTGAATTAGATGAAAGTCATCGATTTTTTGGTCTTCCCAGCCTTCGGGGGACTGTGATTCGGGCCAACGAGCGATGATGAGGGCCTCCTCCCAGCCTGTTTTTGGGGCAAACCATGCGCCTTTTTCCTGGCTGACGCTTTTAAGGTGGGTCCATAATGCTTCGGTGACGAACGGGGTAAACGGATGGAGCAGGCGCAGGCACGAATCCAACACCCGGGTAAGGGTTTGGGCAGTGTAAAATGCACGGTCACCACCCTCGCTAAGCTGTAGTTTGGCAATTTCAAGGTACCAGTCGGCGAATTCGGACCAGAAGAAATCGTAGATCTGCCGCCCAGCCTCACCATATTGAAAATTGGTGAAAAGGCGCTCGACATCCCGCACAACAGCGTGTAAACGTGCCCAAATCCACGAATCAGCCAGGGTCCAATCCGGTTCGGTCTGGGGGGCAGGTGGCGAGAGCTCCAATGCGCCAAGAACGAAGCGACCGGCATTCCAGACTTTGTTGGCAAAATTGCGGTTGGCTTCGACTTTTTTAAGGCTCAGGTTCATGTCGTTACCCGGGGTTGAACCCACCAGCAAGGTGAAACGGAGTGCGTCTGTGCCCATCTCATCCATAACCACCAGGGGGTCGATAACGACGCCCTTTGTCTTGCTCATTTTTTGGCCATGGTCATCGCGGATCAAGCCATGCAGGTACACGGTATTGAAAGGCGTCTGCCCGGTAAACTCCAGGCCGAGCATGATCATACGCGCGACCCAAAAGAAGAGGATATCGTATCCGGTTTCCATAAAGGAGGTTGGATAAAAATATTTAAGATCAGGAGTTTCCTCCGGCCAGCCGAGGGTAGAAAACGGCCAAAGACCTGAGGAAAACCAGGTGTCGAGCACATCTGGGTCCTGCTGAATACTGGTGCTGCCGCATTGGGAGCAGTGGGTTGGGTCATCGCGCACCACGATAACCGCCCCGCAATCGGCGCAGTACCAGACCGGGATGCGGTGACCCCACCAAAGCTGGCGGCTGATGCACCAATCTTCTATATTTTCCAACCAGTTATAATAAACTTTGGTAAAACGTTCAGGCACGATGCGAATATCGCCCTTGCGAACCGAGTTTAAAGCGGCTTCCGCCAGCGGCTGAATGCGGACAAACCATTGGGTTGAAATCATCGGTTCGACAATTTCACCGCCGCGCTGTGAGCGGGGGACATTGAGGATATAGGGCTGTTCTTTGATCACCAGTCCGGCAGCTTTCATGTCGGCCCATAATTTCTGGCGGCATTCGAAGCGGTCTAATCCCTGGTACGGGCCGCCATTCTCGTTGATGGTTGCTTCCGGGGTGAGGATGTTGATCACTTCAAGATTGTGGCGCTGACCGATGAGGTAGTCGTTGGGGTCATGGGCGGGGGTAACTTTTAGCACACCGGTAGCAAATTCACGGTCAACATACGTATCAGCAATAACCGCCACTCTCCGGTTGAGGATGGGTACTAAAACCTCACGCCCGATAAAATGGCGGTATTTTTCATCATCTGGGTGAACAGCCACACCCGAATCTCCCAGGATGGTTTCTGGGCGGGTGGTGGCAACCGGGAGGTACTCTTCTGGGTTATCCGCCAGATTGTACTTAAAGTGATAAAGGAGGCCCGGTTCTTCAGAATACTCGACTTCCAGGTCCGAGACAGCAGTTTTCATCCCTGGCGACCAATGTATCATCCGTGGGCCGCGGTAGATCAGGCCTTTTTCGTACAAACGCACAAAGGCTTCGCGAACGGCCCGCGAAAGCCCTTTGTCAAGGGTGAAACGCTCCCGACTCCAATCACAGGATGCACCCAGGCGGCGGATCTGTTGGGTGATGATACCGCCGTATTTTTCTTTCCAGGCCCAGGCGCGCCTGATGAACTCCTCGCGACCGATCTGCTCGCGATTGAGTCCTTCTTTCGTCAGCGCTTTTTCCACCTGAAGCTGGGTGGCGATGCCAGCGTGGTCGCTGCCCGGCACCCACAAGGTCGAATAACCTTTCATGCGGTGGTAGCGAATCATCAAGTCTTCCATGGAAACAAACATGGCGTGACCCAAGTGCAGTTCACCGGTGACATTGGGGGGTGGAATGGAAATAACGAACGGACGTACTGAAGGATCGTGGGCGGGTTGATTCGGATCGTTAACCGGTTTGAAGTAACCGTTCTTTTCCCAATTGGCGTAAATTTGCTGTTCGACCGAGTTGAAATCGTACGTTTTTGGTAAAGAGTTGTCTGGCATCGTTTTTCGCTTTAAATAAGGATTAATAGCATCATCAAGGATGATTAAGTTCCTCACCAGTTTCACATTGTCGGCGCTTTAGGTTTCCGTATCCCGCTACAATGCCTGTCCTATCGCGCTGATTGGTGAAGGCATGGAACTTGCCAAGCCATTTACTCTTTAAATAGCGGTAAATGGGCCAAAGATACGATCCCATTCCAGGTTTCTTGATCGCCCTCGGTACAAATAGCCGCTTCGACGACGACCTGTGCACCGGCCTGAATCATCAACTTTCGCATACCCTCAAGGGTAGACCCTGTGCTGATGACATCATCCAGGAGCATGACACGGCGTCCATTGACAAGGGCATGATCTTTTTCATCCAGGAAGAGGGACTGAGGTGCGCCTGTAGTGATGGAATGGGTATCTGCTTTCAGGGCTTCGCCCATATAAAATTTATACCCTTTTCGCAGTACAACGTACGGTTTATTTAACCGGTGTGCCAATGCATGGGCCAAAGGGATGCTTTTTGATTCGGCGGTGATGATCACATCAAATGGCATTTCGCGCGATTTTTCAGCCAGCGCTCCCGCACAGGCTTCTACCAGTTCCGTGTCACCCAGGATATTAAGAATAGCAATTTTTAGACCTGGGGTTATCTCGAACAGGGGTAGTTCACGAGGCAGCCCAGCCAGTTCGATCGAATACGTTTCTCGTGCGCTCATCGGATGGATACTCCTTGCATGGTTTGTCAATTCATCCCCATTTACCGATTATAGTTTACCACAATAGAGCGGTTTTGATTTGATCAGCGCATTATTCTCGTTGTGCAAACACACGATAATAACCCTCGGATTTAAAAATCTCTTGACGTTCAACTCAATGCCGAGTATATTATTAGTGTATTTTTTACACAAAGTGGGACGCCCATTCCAGGAGTTCATTCCATGAGTATCTTTGACGGAAAACGGTTGACGAACGAAACCTTCAAACTCGATATCGACCGTATGCGCTGCGGCTGGTACACCGACAAATATTTCACCAATATTGCCTATATGCTGCGGGTGTTAGCTGGGCAAGGTTATCGTTACCGAGGTCTGGAAGCCCGTTTACCTAAAGGAATCGATCCGCATACCATCGACTGCGGCAATATTGAGGTGGAAATGCAATGGTTCACCCGCCGGGCAGGCAAGGTGCTGGTGGTTGGGGTAGATAAAGCCCTTACCATGCTGCGCCATTGCACCGGGTACTTCGATGGCAATACCTTTATCGATACCAGCGATCAACTCGAGGTTTCGGCTGTCCATGATGGCTGTGTGGTAACATCGGATGGCAACCCCTTACATGTCCAGCCGGTAATCCGCGTGCGCGGCCGCTACCGCGATTTTGCGATCCTGGAAACCCCCACTTTGGGTATTCTCACCCGCGCCAGCCGGGTTGCGACCAATGTTTACAATACTCTGGTTGCTGCCCGGGGCAAACCAATGTTGTTTTTCCCTGCTCGTTTCGATTTACATGAAGTTCAGGCTGCCGACGGTTATGCCTATCAGACTGCGGTGCAGCGCTACAACATGGACCATGCCAGCACCCTTGGGCGTTTCGTTTCAACCGATGCGCAAGGCGACTGGTGGGGCGGGGCGGGAGGTGGCACGGTCGCCCATGCTGCAATCGCATCTTTTTTGGGGGACACATCCGAAGCGCTGCTCGCATTTGCCCAGGTGCTCCCAGTTTCCGTCCCTCGTATCGCCCTGGTGGACTTTAATAATGATTCCGTTTCAGACTCGGTAGGGGTGTGTAAAGCAATGTTCGAACAATTCCGCTATTATACCGAGATCGGTCAACCAGAAGAAGCCGAACGATACCGCTTATATGGTGTCCGCCTGGATACCAGCGGTAGTTTGCGCGATGTCAGCGTCCAACCCTTGGGCGACGCCACCCTAGACCTGGGTGTCAACCCGCGCCTGGTCTTTCTGGTGCGCCAGTCGCTCGATTCGGCCTGGGAAACCTGGGACCTGCCGGACAAATGGTTGAAACCAGCCCACGATTTCTGCCAGGAGGTAAAAATTGTTGCTTCCGGCGGTTTTAGCCCAGAGAAAATCACCCGTTTTGAGAAATTATCGGTACCCGTAGATATCTACGGTGTTGGATCAGCGCTCTTCGAAAACCATGGCCAATCCGTTACCGACTTTACTGCGGATGTTGTCCGTATTAAGGTAAATGGTCATTGGATCGACCTTGCAAAAGTTGGTAGGAAAGCACTGGATAATCCGGACTTGGAACGGGTTTGGTAATTACTTCTTGAAAACCAGGGCTACCCAGTCGTCGATGCTGGCTCGATCGACCTCAACCAAACCGCAGCTCTCTGCTTTTTCTTTGACCTCGAGAGCCTGCCCGATCAAAATTCCAGACAGGATGATTACCCCATCCTGGCTTATGATATCGGCCATCCCATCCTCCAATAAGCGCACGATAACCGGGGCGAGGATGTTTGCGAACACCATGGGTGTTTGCTGTAAAGAGAAATCCCCGTGTAGTATTTCTGATATCGATCCGACACCACTTTCTATTTGCTGCTCCACATCATTGATGCCCGCATTCTCGCGGGTCGATCGGATAGCGGCGGTATCGATATCGACTGCCAAAGCCTTTATTGCCCCCAATTTGACCGCCGCAATCGATAATATTCCGGACCCGCAGCCTACATCCATAACCGCCTGCCCGGGTTGGATAAACTTCTCAATTAGGCCCAGACAAAGCTGAGTGGTAGGGTGAGTGCCCGTCCCAAATGCCATGCTTGGGTCGATCTTAACAGGGATGCGTCCAGGGTAATTGGGCTCCAACCAGGCCGGTAAAACCAGCAGCCGGTTGCCGATCGGGATCGGATGGTAATGCTTCTTCCAGGCTGCCATCCAGTCTTCGTCTTCTACTGTACGAAATTCGGGTGTTGGCAGCTCTCGGATCTGGCTCAAATGCCAGAAGGCTTCTTTCAGAGACCGGCATTTTTGCTCCGTAGTACCATCCTTAAGGAGATAGCCATAAACCCGCACCGGGCCGTAAGGTGTGCCCTCGCCTTCTGTGTCAACAAATTCGACCGCCTGTTCCATCACGACACCCTGAGGGGTAAAACGCCCAATCACTTCCGCCACCGCTTCGGCCAATTCACCATCTACGGTCAGCGAGACTTCCAACCAGCCTGCTTCACCCACCAAGCACCTCTTTAAGAATATCCAAGAAACTTTTTTCTTGTGGGCGCACCTCTGCACCCAACGTTTTGGCTAATTGTTCGAAGAGCTGGCGCTGTTCGGCTGTAAGGCGGGTGGGAACATCCAAATTCACAACCACCAATTCATCGCCCCTTCCGCCACCGCGAACATTTGCCACCCCTTTGCTTTTTAATCGAAATATTTTTCCAGGCTGAGTGCCCGCCGGAATATTCAATTTTTGTGTGCCTTCGATGGTTGGCACATCGATTTCAGCACCCAAGACAGCTTGAGCGATATTAATATTGAGGTCCAGGAGAATATCGACATTTTTGCGTCGGAAGAATTGGTGTTCCTTGACCCGAATTTCTAAATACAGGTTGCCATGCGGTCCTCCATTGACTCCGGGTTGACCTTCACCAGAAAGGCGAATTTGGGTTCCATTGTCCACCCCTGCCGGTATCGGTACCGTCTTGGTTACTGTTTTACGCTCTAATCCGCGCCCCTTACAAGATTTACATGGGCTGCTGATGACCTCACCGGCACCATTACAGGTCGGACAGGTAATGACCTGTACCATAGACCCTAAAAAGGTCTGGCGGGTTTGGCGGACTTCTCCCCGCCCACCGCAGGAATTGCAGCGGGTTGGGCTGGTGCCTGGTTCCGCCCCCGATCCACGACAGGAAGCACATACCTCGTCGCGGGTAATTTCGATCTCTTTTTCGATGCCAAAAACCGCTTCCTCGAACGATAAGGAGACCGAGAGGCTCAGATCCGCCCCACGGCGGGCTGCGTTTCTCCGGCGTCCCCCTCCACCCCCAAAACCAAAGAATTCTTCGAAGATATCCGAAAAATCGATGGTGGTGAAGTCGGGCGTTCCCCCCATACCATTAAGACCGGCATGGCCGTAGCGGTCGTACGTTCCCCGCTTATCTACATCGGAAAGGACCGCGTAGGCTTCATTGATTTCCTTAAAAACCCCCTCGGCTTCCGGCGATTTGTTTACGTCTGGATGGAATTTACGCGCCAACCCACGGAATGCTGATTTGATTTCATCTCCACTCGCATTCCGATTTACACCTAATACCTCATAATAATCACGTGGCGCCATACATCATCCGATCGATCTATAAGAAAGCCTGCCTGCGAGACAGACAATAGATAGAAGGGGGCGAGCATCCAATGAGCCCGCCCCCCTATTGTGAAAACCCTAAGGCTGTTCCTTAAACTCGCCTTCAACGACATCATCACCACCCGAAGGACCGGTATCCGGGCCGGCCTTACCCGGGGTTTCGGATCCAGGGGCACTTTGCTGCTGGTACATGGATGCCCCAAGTTTTTGAACCGTTTGGCTCAACTCTTCTGAAGTGCGCCGGATCGCTTCTGTGTCCTGCCCAGACATGGCTTCTTTGACCTTTTGAATTCCTTGTTGGGCTTGCTCTTTCAGATCAGCGGGCATTTTATCGCCATAATCTTTCAAACTTTTTTCTGCAGCGTAGATTGTGTTGTCAGCATGGTTGCGCACTTCGACCAATTCTTTGCGTTTCCGGTCTTCCTCTGCGTGTAACTCGGCTTCCTTGCGCATTTTTTCCACTTCTTGTTCGGTTAAACCAGAAGAAGCGGTTATGGTGATATGCTGGCTGCGTCCGGTGGCTTTATCCTTGGCTGTGACCGTCAAAATACCATTAGGATCGATATCAAAGGTCACCTCAATTTGTGGAATGCCGCGCGGCGCAGAAGGGATTCCATCCAAATTGAAACGTCCCAACGATTTGTTGTCGGCAGCCATGGGTCTCTCGCCCTGGACAACATGAATTTCGACCTGGGTTTGTCCATCGCCGGCAGTTGAAAACACCTGGGTCTTGCTGGTCGGCACAGCCGAGTTACGTTCTACCAGAGGAGTTGCGACACCACCCAAAGTTTCCACCGACAACGTGAGGGGGGTAACATCCACCAAAATGACGTCTTTAACATCCCCTCCCAGTACCGCGGCCTGAATCGCCGCACCGTTTGCCACAACCTCGTCCGGGTTGACACCTTTATGAGGATCTTTGCCAAATTCACGTTTGACCGACTCTTGGACAGCCGGCATGCGGGTCATTCCGCCCACTAAAACAACTTCATTAATTTGTGAAGCTTTAAGTCCTGCATCCGAGAGCGCTTTGCGCACCGGCACCAACGAGCGCTCGATCAGGTCAGCAGTGAGCTGCTCTAATTTAGCGCGGGTGAGTGGTTTGACAAGATGTTTCGGGCCGGTGGAATCTGCGGTAATGTAGGGCAGATTGATTTCTGTCTGCATCACCGATGATAATTCGATCTTCGCTTTTTCCGCTGCTTCCTTGAGCCGCTGAAGGGCCTGACGGTCGTGGCGCAAATCGATGCCGCTCTCTTTCTTGAATTCCTCCATGAGGTGATCGATCAGGCGTTGGTCAAAATCATCGCCGCCTAAGAAAGTATCGCCGCTGGTCGATTTAACCTGAAAAACACCATCGCCTACATCCAGGATCGAAATATCGAACGTACCACCACCAAGGTCATACACTGCGATAATTTCATTTTTACGCTTGTCCAGCCCGTAAGCCAAGGACGAGGCCGTGGGCTCGTTGATAATCCGCATGACTTCCAAACCAGCAATTTTTCCGGAATCCTTGGTAGCATTCCGCTGAGCATCATTAAAGTAAGCGGGTACCGTAATCACCGCCTGGGTAACCGTTTCTCCAAGGTAGGCTTCTGCATCGGTTTTTAGTTTGGCAAGGATCATAGCCGAGATTTCAGGGGGGGAATATTCGCGCCCACCCATTTCCACACGCACGTCCCCATTGGGAGCTTTGGTTACTTTGTATGGAACTCGGCTAATCGTTCGTTGGACTTCGGGGTCATCGAATTTGCGTCCCATTAAACGCTTGATCGAAAAGACCGTGTTTTCTGGGTTGACAATCGCCTGGTTGCGAGCAGCCCGCCCGACCAGCCGTTCGCCATTTTTATTTACCGCAACGACCGAAGGGATCAGGCGCTCTCCCTCCGCAGCCGGGATCACAACCGGCTCACCACCAACCATGACGGATACCACCGAGTTAGTTGTTCCAAGATCAATTCCAACGATTTTTCCCATGTAAGATTCCTCCAGCGAATAATCCAGTTATTATATCCAAACCACCAGGTTATGACTTGGTGGTATTCGTAATTTCGGGTTGCACTTATCGCGCCACACGAACCAAAGCCGGGCGGATGATCCGCTCACCCATGATGAAACCATTCCGGACGACCTCAATTATTTTTCCGCTTTCCACCTCAGGATGGTCTTCGTGCGAAATAGCTTCATGGATATTGGGATTGAAATCATCCAGCTCTTTGGCCAGGGGTTGAATCCCCTCTGCATCCAGGATTGTTTGAAGTTTGCGATAAATCAACTCCACACCCGACCACCACTCCTGGGCATCGCAGCCGGCCGGCTTGTTATTGATCGCCCTTTCCATGTCATCAAGTACCGATAAAAATTTTCTAATTACATTGCCGGTGATAACCTGAGAAAGCTGTTCTTGTTCGCGTTCGGTGCGTTTTTTATAATTTACGAAATCCGCCCGTTCGCGCTGCCAGCCTTCGAAGTATTCTTTGCTCTGGCTTTGGATTTCAGCCAATTCTTTCTGCATCGAATTATACTCTTCGATGGTAAGGTTCACCATTACCAGGTTGTCCTCAGCAGTTGCTGGTTGGCTTTCCTCAACCTTTTCTGGTGGAATGCCTGTCGTCGGTTTAGAGCGTTTCTTTTTTTCTTCGTTCATGCACAGCACTCCTAAGTAACAGAAGAATCTTCGACCAAAGTTTCGGCTACCAAATCACTTAAAATCCCCGAAATAAACCGGACGGTAGAAATCGCGCGTCCATACGACATGCGCATCGGGCCAAGCACTCCCAGGGTCCCAGTTGCCAGACCGGGCATACCATAACTACCCAAAACAATCGACCATTGGCGCAGCTCAACCCAGGTGCCTTCACCGCCGATTAATACCTGCACATCGCCTTGGGCGGTATTGAACACTGTACGAGCTACCAGATCTTGCAATAAGGTACGCTCTTCAAGAACTCGTAATGCACGCCGGGCCTCTTCCGAACCAATAAATTCTGGTTCAGCTAATACATTGGTCAACCCATCCATGTATACTTCACCGGAGAGGGCTAAGTCTGATTGGGTCAAGGTTTGAAGCATCCAATCGACCACATCCTGGTCCAGTCCGGTCAAAATGGCGCGACGCGCTCGGATTTCGTTGGCATCGGTGCCGCTGAAAAGCTGGGTTATACGCTCGGCACATTGGGACAATTGTTCCTGAGATACCGGCTCTAAAAGGGTAAACATACGTTGGCGCACATCTCCACCGACAATAACCAAAACCATTAATACCTGTCGCCCACGGGTAACCATTAATTCCAGGTGTTTTAGCCGCGCCCGTTCATGATGGGGCGAAGTAACCAGGGAAGCCACCCTTGATTGGTGGGCCAAAATCGAAGCTGCCAGCTTTCCCCACTGCTCGACATCGTGACGCATTTGGTAAAACTGGTGAGTGATCGTGCGCCGGGTGGTATCTGGCAGTTCTGAAGCATGGATCAAACGGCTGACAAAATATCGATACCCTTCTTCAGTCGGTTCACGCCCTGAGGAGGTATGGGGCTGCCTTAAAAAACCCGATTCAGTCAAGGCTGCCATTTCATTGCGGACCGTAGCTGAACTCATATCGAGTTTATAACGTGAAACCAGCGCATGCGAGCCGACCAGGGCCGCACTGCGGATATATTCATGTATAACCAGGGTCAGAATAAATTTCTGCCGTTCCGTCAACTCATTCATTCACTCTCCAAATTTAGCACTCTCGAACCGAGAGTGCTAAAAATTGTTATTGCATCATCATACCATGCCATTTTTTAAGCGTCAAGAAGCATCGCTAAGTTCATATATTATTCTTACAATGTTTCAAACGTATTTGCAATTTTGAAAGCCGATTTGGTTATATTTCCAGCCCCTCATTGGGTTAAGGTGTGGAGGCTGGGTTTAGTGCTTTCGACCCGAAAAGAGGTTATTTACCCTAAAAAGGTTTAGCTTTATGTTTAGGAAATCATCCGGCATAGATATTTTTGGATTATGGAGGTTAACCAAAATCGAACACAAATCAGGTGAATTATTTCTTCATTAAGGATAAAATAGATCTGCTGAACAAAGCTGCGATATTGAGTCGCATAGTCCTAATAGGGTTATGAGCCGTGAGTTTTCAGTGTGTTAATGTTTTATTATCCGTTCAAGGAGCCTGAAAATGAACCTTAGTCCATTTCCATCCCGACGCGCCCCGGTGTACGCAAACATACCTGACGTACAGTGGAATGACTGGCGTTGGCAGCTTAAAAACCGATTAAACACCACCGAAGATTTCGAATCTGTTTTCACCCTCACCGAATCAGAAAAGAAAGCCCTGAGTACTCAAGGGCTCTTCAGGGTGGATATTACCCCATATTTTGCCTCGTTGATCAACCCGGACGATCCCAATGACCCTATTCGCCGCCAGGTAATCCCAACCGCTGATGAAATTACCCCGTTTATAGGGATGATGGAAGATTCGCTCGCCGAAGACCGGCATTCGCCGGTACCCGGGTTGGTGCATCGGTACCCAGACCGGGTATTGATGCTGGTTACCACCCAGTGTGCCTCCTACTGCCGTTACTGCACACGCTCGCGCATTGTTGGCGACCCAACCTCGACTTTCTCGCGGGCTGAGTTTGAGATGCAAATCGATTATCTCAAAAGAACACCTCAGGTTCGGGATGTGCTCCTTTCAGGAGGCGACCCACTGGTCTTGTCCCCCAAATTGCTGGACGAACTGCTCGGCCGGCTTCGAGAGATACCCCACATCGAAATTATCCGGATTGGCAGCCGGGTACCGGTCTTTATGCCCCAGCGGGTGACCGATGATTTTTGTGAAACCCTGCAAAAATATCACCCGTTGTGGCTGAATATCCACGTCAATCATCCCAATGAAATTTCCCTCGAACTGGACCAAGCCTGCGATCGATTATCTCGAGCTGGTGTTCCACTTGGCAACCAATCGGTGCTTTTGGCAGGGATCAATGACTGCGTACACGTTCAACGCAAATTGGTGCAGGACCTGGTGCGGATACGTGTGCGCCCTTATTACCTCTACCAGTGTGACCTGGTGGATGGTGCGGGTCATTTCCGCACACCGGTTGCTAAGGGTATGGAAATCATCGAAGGGCTGCGTGGACACACGTCCGGTTATTCCGTACCGACCTATGTGGTCGATGCTCCTGGCGGGGGCGGGAAAATACCGGTTATGCCCAATTACATGATCAGCGCCTCAGACCATAAGATCATTCTGCGTAACTACGAAGGCTTCATCACTACTTACGAAGAACCCACTGACTATAAAATGCACGATCCAAAAACTTGCCCTTACTGCCAGAATAAACGCCTGGAATCCGGGCAGGTGGGGGTTTTAGGCCTTTTAGAGGGTGAAGAAATGTTTATCAAACCTGAGGGTTTCGACCTGCTGCACAACCGCGGCGGCGCTCAGCACCGCTTGCGTGAAAATGAGGAGAAGTGGAAACCGCTAGGAATCGGCACGGAGAAGAAATCGCTCAGCGAGGGAAAAGTTCACGATATGGAATAATATGGCCTGGGGGTGATAAAAGACAAAGTTTGCGAAAGGATGATCGACCCCTGGAAATCGAAACCCGATTCGCAACGCTCGCCTCACTAACCTGGATCAAATGGAGGGAATAGGATGCACTACCGACGCTTAGGCAGTTCTGGTCTGAAAATCAGTGAAATTTCCTTGGGGGCATGGCTCACCTTTGGAAATCAAATCGAAAAACAGACTGCAATCGACCTGATTCACGCCGCATACGACCACGGCATCAACTTCTTCGACAATGCCGACATTTATGCCAATGGGCAGGCCGAAATCGTCATGGGCGAGGCGATTAAAGACTTAGCCCGGGAAGCCTTGGTGATTTCCAGCAAGGTGTTTTGGCCGACCACGCCCGGTCCGAATGGGCGCGGTCTCTCCCGCAAACATGTGACCGAGTCGGTCCATGCCTCCCTGCGCCGTTTAGGTACCGATTACATCGATTTGTATTTCTGCCACCGCCACGACCCTGATACCCCCTTTGAAGAAGTCGCTCGGGTTATGGACGACCTGGTTCATCAGGGCAAAGTGCTTTATTGGGGGACTTCGGAATGGGAAGCTCACCAGATTGCTCAGGTGCACTCCGCCAGCCGCGAATTTGGATTGACCCCGCCTACTATGGAACAACCGCAGTACAATCTTTTTCACCGTAAACGGGTCGAAGACTCGATCATGCCCCTCAGCCGTGATTTAGGGATTGGCCTGACGACCTGGAGCCCTTTGTATTCCGGCTTATTAAGCGGAAAATACAACAATGGGATTCCAATGGGTAGCCGGGCATCCTGGGATGACATGGCCTGGATCCGCGACCGGTTTACACCCGAGCGGGTGGATAAGGTGCGAAAAATTACCGGGCTGGCCAACGAATTGGGTTTCACCACCGCCCAAATCTCGATTGCGTGGGTGCTGCGGCGAAAAGAAGTCTCGAGTGTGATCACCGGGGCGACCCGCTTGGAGCAACTTGACGAGAACATTGGCGCTGCAGAGGTCGTGGACAAACTGACCAACGAAGTACTCGAAAGACTGGACGATATTTTGGGTCTAAACTTTCACGAATAAATCGATCGGTTAGGAGAAAAACCGCATGACATACGAACCATCTCCACCTGTTTCACGTCCGGAAGTTGTTTTCCCTGGATCTCATCAACCGAACCGCCAGGGTACCGCCATCGCTTCGCTCATCATCGGGATCGTCAACCTGCTTGGCTGGTGCCTTCCCATCTGTGGAATCCCGTTGGCAATCGGGGGCATTATCACAGGAGTATTAGGGCTCAAGTCCACCCGTCGTGGTCTGGCCATTGCTGGGATCATTTTATCCAGTATCACCCTTTTCCTGTCCATTATCAACGCTATATTTGGTGTTCTCCTAGCCACCCAGGGGTTCAACTTTGGAGATTTTAATTTCGATTTCGACCAGTTCATGCCCTGAGGGAATTTCAAAAAGGTAATTCCGTTGCCACTCAACGATGAATGAACTAAAGATCCTTAACCATTGAATGGGCAATGGTTAAGGGCTGCATCCGTCAGGTTGAAGGGTGGTGAGGGTTAACCTGATGGGTGGATCACTGGGATTTCAGGATCGGACCCCGAACGAAGGATGGGCACGCCCAAAAGTGATCTGTATTACTTTGGCAACGACAGCCAAGAAGCCGAGTGTATCGGGGTGGTCATGATGGTGGGGCACAGCTCTCCCTCGATTTATCGAGTGGATCCGTTCGATTTCCTTTGGTAACACCTTTTAAGACCCAGGGTTACAACGGGCTAATCTTCATTAAAACTGATGGCTTGCTCGGGGCACTCGTCTACCGCCTCCTGAACAAGGTCGCGGTATTCTTCCAGCACTGGGTCTAAAATAACATGGACGCATATTTCATCGCCCATGAAAAAGATTTCTGGCGCGATAGTTTCACACACGCCACATCCCATACAGGTTTCTGGATCAACGTAAACCTTCATGAGATCATTTACCTCCTCTGCAGTAGGTATATCTTATTAAGATCGGGTTTAATGGTGGGATGGAATTTTGAACCAAGGGATTGAAATGATTATAATAAAATTTTCTACCTGGTGGTTAACTCAATGGAGGTGATTTTTCCAAGTTGGGCCAAAAAAGGACAATTTAACCAATCTGTTCAACTACTGCCCCCGGATGAGCGCGGCATAAATAAATTTGGGCGGTTTTCCCACTGCGATTGAAATATTCTTGACCTAATGCGTGCATGAATTCATCCGCCTGGCTTTCTTCAACCAGGTTGACCGTGCAGCCGCCAAATCCGGCCCCGGTCAGGCGTGCACCCCAGCAGCCGGGCAGGTTCCTGGCGATCTCTACCAACAGGTCAAGTTCCAAAATGCTGACCTGGAAGAGATCTCGCAAGGATGCATGGCTGGCCAGCATGAGCCGGCCAAAACCGGGGCTGTCTCCATTTTCCAGGTAGGCCAAAGCTTCTTCAACCCGGGCAATTTCTTCGATTACATGTTGGGCTCGAATTCTTATCGTCGCGGGCAATATATTGGCGTACTGCGCAAACTCGAGTGGGCTGACATCGCGCAAGGATTGAATAGGTTTTAACTTACCCTGTAATTGACGCACAGCCTCCTCGCAGGCAGCGCGGCGGTCATTGTAAGCCGAGGAGGCCAGGGTACGGCGGACACCTGAATCGGCAATTACGATAACAGACCGGGGCGGAAGTGGAACCGGGTGGTATTCCAGCGAGCGGGTGTCGAAAAATAAGGCATGATCTTTAACCCCGCAGGCGCTGGCAAACTGGTCCATTAACCCACAATTTACCCCTACATACTCGTTTTCAGCCTGCTGGGATAAACGGGCAATGGTCATGCGGTCTAATTCCCACCCGCAGGCAGCCTGCCACAAAATCGCAAAAGCAACCTCAACGGCGGCCGATGAACTCAGTCCTGAACCAATCGGCACATCCGAAGTGTAACCAGCTTCAATTCCACAAATGGGTAAGTTGAGTTTTTTTGCCGCCCAAGCGACACCCGCTGGGTAAAGCGCCCAAGATGAAAGCGCTCGCCCGTCCACATCTATTTTTTGTTCCAGGTGATTCAGGTCTATCCAGACTTCCGCCTTTAAGTCATGCGCAATCAGGTGTAAATAAGGTTTGTCTAACGGGCGGGCTTGTAAGTGAACGCACCGGTCGATGGCAGCCGGCAGGACGATGCCATCGTTGTAATCAACATGCTCGCCTAATAAATTGACACGTCCGGGCGAGTGGACATCGAATCGAGGGTCGGCGATTAAGTAGGGATGCATGAATTTTTACTTTGTTTTTGGATGAGGGTTTTCTTTCTGGCACGGGACATTTTTTTTATCGAAGATTCACGCCGCATGGCTGTACTACGGTCGGGTAACTCCTCGGTATATACCAACTGGACCGGCCGGTGTTGTTGGGTATATTTCGCCCCTTTTCCCCGGTTATGTTGTTGGGTGCGCCGTAATGGGTCGGTGCTCCAACCCGTGTACAGACTGCCATCCCTACATTCCAAGATGTAACAATAATAAGCCATAGGTTAAAGAAATTTGGATGGTTTTTTCGATTTTAATTCTTCTTTTGGTCGTTTGCCTAAACCAAGGAGGCGGCCAAGCAACTGACCAGAAGCGGGGATGATGGGGCTGCTGGACGGAGAATCCCAAAGGGCTTCCTGTCGTTCTTTCCACCAGGTAATTCGATTTGCCTGTGCTTCCCCCAAGGCCTTACTGAGCGCTTCTTCGTCAAAATTGGCAATCATATCGCGCAAATCTTCCAGTTCGCCGATTAATGCGTCCAGCAAACGGATTGCATTATCACTGTTTAGCACGGCTGCCTGGCCGAGTTTATTTTGTTCATCCAGATGCATAATCGGTTCTGAGGCGCTGAAAAATGCCTGGCCGGCTAACTTACGTCCCTCCCGCCAACCTGGTTGGTGGGCGGCAGAGAGGACCAAAGCGGCAGCACTGAATTTTGGCAGTAAACCGACCAGGGCGTAGAGACCATCGGATTCGTACGGGTCTGTGAAAACTGGTTGTGCGCCTAACAAGGTCGCCAGGTCGCTGGCCAGTTTGAGGGCTTCGGAGTGTGTCTCGGGTGGGGCATTGATCAGGATTACACTGCTCTTGAAGAGATCTGGTGTCGCTTTCTCTATCGAATCATCCGAATGGACGATGAACTCAGGATTGAAACTCGGTTTGAAGTTGATCAGGTAGCGTTCGTCTGGCAGTAGATCTTTCGCCCATTGGAATACGGCAATATTAAGTGGAGATGTATCCAAAACCACTGCCCCGGATTTCAAAACCGGAGCGATGATTTCCAGGTTGGAACACACTTTATCGACAGGCAGGCAGAGTACGACGATGTCTGCATTTTCCACGGCCGATATCAAATTGTGAACCACCCGGTCGAAGGCTTTCAAATTCATTGCTTTTTTTTCGACCGAATCTTCGGCGCTTGTACCAATTCGTTCGATTTGCTGGGTATTATTGTGTAATGCCAGGCCAATAGAAACGCCCACTCGGTTGAGCCCGATGACCGTTAATTGGATGGCCATTAACCGCCTCCGAGAAGTAAAAACCAGAGGTTAGGGAGAGCGGGAACCATCATCCAGCCGAATACATCAATCCCAAGATAGCGCGGCACAAAGAGAACTGCAATCAAAAGTATCGGTCCATACGGGCGAATGGTCTCCAATGCTCGCGCAAGGGGTGGAGGTGCAAAATAGTCTGCAATTTTATCGCCGTCCAATGGGGCTATGGGTATCAGGTTAAAAAGCATCAGCATTAAATTAATGAAGATAAATTCCTGCAAAAAAGCATAAGGGGTTGGAAGAAAATCGAGACCGCCAACGACGGTAAAAGGAGATACCAGCCCTAAACGCAGGGGGACGGCGGCAATAATCGCCAGCATGAAATTGGAAAGTGGCCCGGCCAGCGATACCCACATTAAGGCAGATGGCGAGTTCCGCCCGAGGGCATAAGGGTTGACTGGAACCGGTTTAGCCCAACCGAATCCGGCGAATAACAACATTAATGAGCCCATCACATCCAGATGGGAAAGTGGATTGAGGGTCAACCGTCCATTGGCGCGGGCGGTATTATCCCCGAACCGGGTGGCGGTCCATGCATGAGCAAATTCATGAATAGTCAGAGCAATGATCAGGGTCAGGACCCGGGAGATTAAAGTTGCAGGGTTTAGGTTTAACATGACAAAACGATTATAACATGGGTGGTATAATCCGGTCATGTTGCCAGAGATTGGCATAAATGACACGGTTCGTTTGCGAAAACCGCACCCATGTGGGAGTTATCAGTGGAAAATTTTTCGGTTAGGGGCGGATATCGGCCTGGAATGTTGCACCTGTCAGCGTAGGGTTTTACTATCACGGCGGGAGTTATCTCGCCGGATTAAATCGATCGCCGCCCGAGGTGAGGATGAACAGTCCCAGCAAAAATAAACCCCGCATTTTGTTTTTGTTCTCGGATACAGGCGGCGGGCATCGCAGCGCTGCAGAAGCCATGATAGAAGCGATTGAGTTAGAATTTCCTGGGCTGGTTAGCACGGATATGGTGGATATTTTTCTAAATTATGCACCACCCCCCATTAACCTGGCCCCAAGAATTTACCCAACTCTTTCCAAAATACCGGATATGTGGGAATTGGGTTACCAAATAAGCGATGGTCAACGACGCACAAAACTGGCGTACAAAATGTTATGGCCCTATGTACGTCGTTCTTTAGATCGTTTATTATCCGATCATCCGTGTGAATTGCTCGTATCGGTCCATCCGTTAATCAATCATCCGGTTTCCATGGCTGCTCGGAAGTATCAATTGCCATTCATAACCGTGATAACCGACCTCGTTTCGACCCATGCAGCCTGGTATTCTTCAAGTGCCGATTTAGTGGTAGTGCCTACCGAGGCCGCCCGGCTGCGTGGTCTGGATGCGGGCCTGCTGCCACAGCGGCTAAAAGTGGTAGGGCTGCCGGTCGCCGAACGTTTTTGCCACCCGCAAGGTGACCGCTTTGAACTGCGCCACCGGTTAGGCTGGCGGCAGGATTTACCGGTGGTTATCCTGGTTGGTGGTGGTGAAGGGATGGGTTCCATCGCTGCCACTGCTAAAGCTATCGATTCCGCTGGCATTGGGCTGGAACTGGTGATCATTGCCGGGCGCAATCAGGCCTTAAAAGACCAACTGGAGCGCCATAACTGGAAAGGTCCGGTTAAGATTTATGGATTTGTTAAAGAAATACCCGATTTCTTTCGGGCTGCGGATATATTAATTACCAAAGCAGGCCCAGGCACAATCAGCGAGGCCTTTATTGCCGGACTACCGCTCATCTTGTTTAGCAAAATACCCGGGCAGGAAGACGGGAATGTCGACTATGTGGTTAAAGAGCGGGCCGGGGTTTGGGCTCCAGAACCCGAAATGGTGGTCGAAAATTTAAGAATTTGGGTCGAAAAACCTGAGCACAGACACAAAATAGCCGAACAATCGCAACTACTGGCGCGTCCCGATGCTTCACGGCAGATTGCCCGAATACTATTTGAAAAAGCTGCTTCATAAAGATGGTGAGCGGAAGGGGAATACAGGTATAATTTTAACCATGCCAATTCTCGACTCGCGCACACTCGAATTCTTCAGTCGTAGCGCTGACCAAACCCGCCGGCTCGGTATGCGCTTGGGCAGCCTTCTACAGGATAGAGATGTGGTATTCCTGAAGGGGGATTTTGGCACAGGAAAAACTACCCTGGTTCAAGGGATTGCCCAAGGGTGGGGGTCTTTAGACCCAGCTACCAGCCCTACATTCATACTGGTTAACGTCTATCGCCGTCCAAATGGTGAAAATTTATATCATTTGGATGCCTACCGCCTCGAAAACGCTGGTGAAGCGATTGATTTGGACCTGGATAGTATGCTCGAAAACGGTGTGTTGGTGATTGAATGGCCAGAAAGGATAGCAGCAGCCCTTCCCGGGCAACATTTACTCATTCAACTAACCTGGGTTGGCGATGAACAGAGAGGGCTGGTTTTCCTGGCTCAAGGTGAGAGATATGAAGCCTTAGTCGATGGCTTTCGTCGCCGGGTACTGGGAGGATGAGCATGCTATTAGCCTTGGATACTTCCACCCAAACAGCGGGAATTGCATTGTATGATGGTGCCCAAATCATCGGCGAATCCATCTGGAGGACCCACGCCCATCACACGGTTGAGGTTGCTCCTGCGATCAGTAGTCTCTTGGGGCGTTGCAGGGTATCTCCCACTGATTTTGAGGCATTAGGGGTTGCTTTGGGGCCAGGTTCCTTTACCAGTTTACGAATAGGCCTGTCTTTGGCAAAGGGACTGGCTCTCGCCCTACGGATACCCATTATAGGCATACCTACTCTGGATATTCTAACCGCCGCCCAATCGCTGCAGCAATTGCCACTGGCAGCCGTATTACCTGCAGGGCGGGGCAGGCTCGCTATTGGCTGGTATTCGGCAGGAAAACAGACCTGGGTGGCCAGGGGTGAACCAAAAGTAACCACTGCTCAAGCCTTGTTTGAACAAATAGAAGAACCAACTCTGGTATGTGGGGAATTAACGGCTGCAGACCGCCAGTTGTTGGCAAGAAAACGCCGGTTGATTATTCTGTCCACACCCGCCATCTCGTTGCGGCGTCCTTCTTTCCTGGCTGAACTAGCCTGGAAACGTTGGCGGGCAGGAAAAACGGATGATGTGATTAGTTTAGCCCCTATCTATCTCCAAACAGTGGAGGCGGCAGCAGTGTGAACGAACCCAACATGGAGGATAAACTCATCATCCGGAAAATGGAACTCAAAGACGTTTCGAGAGTAAGAGAAATTGATCTTGCTTCTTTCAGTCTTCCCTGGCCCGAACGTTCGTTTCGATTTGAAATCACCGATAACCCGGCCTCCCGTTTATGGGTAGCTGAAACGATCGATGCCCAGGGTCAATTACTGGTTATTGGAATGGTCGTCATGTGGCTGGTTATCGATGAAGCCCATATCGGAACCTTCGCTATCCACCCTGACTATCGAGGCAAAGGGATCGGGCAGAATTTGTTGAGCGAATCGTTATCGGAAGCGTATAGGATGGGAGTGCGCTTATGCTACCTGGAAGTAAGAAGATCCAATATTGCGGCTCAAAACCTTTACGAAAAATTCGGGTTTAAAGTTACCTCGATCCGATCTGGCTATTATCGTGATAATAGTGAAGATGCCATGATGATGACTTTGGATCCCATCGATGTTGACCGTTTACATAAACTGAATAGCTTGGCGATTACAAAAACTGAATAGCGCGCCACAGTAGAAAATAATATTGGTGGACCAAAAAGGGAGAAATGGAATGGATCGCAAAGAACGGTTAAGAACAATCGCCAATGAAGTATCGGGCTGTGCGAAATGCCAGCTTAGTTTAGCCCGTAAGATGGCAGTCCCCGGAGAGGGACCGCCGGATGCGGAGATCTTGTGCATTGGCGAGGGTCCTGGTTTTTATGAAAACGAACAAGGCCGCCCGTTTGTTGGCGCAGCCGGAAAATTTTTAGACGAATTGCTCCAAAACGCTGGTTTAAAACGAGAGCAAGTGTTTGTCACCAATGTTGTCAAATGCCGACCACCAGGAAACCGTGATCCATTACCCGAAGAACTGTCTGCCTGCAATTTATACCTTCAACGCCAGATTGAAATCATTTCCCCGTGTGTAATTGTAACCTTAGGGCGATTTTCAATGGCGAATTTTATCCCGAATGTGCGGATCAGTGATGTTCATGGGCAAGCAAGGTGGATTGGCGGCCGGTTGATTGTGCCGATGTTTCATCCGGCAGCCGCATTACACCAGCCCTCGTTGAAAAGAACCGTCATCGATGATTTTTCCCGCCTGCCCAATTATATTGCTCAGGCGCGCCAGAATCGCGATAAAATCCAACCTGTTCAATCCCCAGAAGTGAAAGAGGTTGCCCGAATGGAACCTGACGAGGCGACCCAATTGAGTTTGTTCTAAGCTGGGTTTTTCGATCTAATCAAGAGGCAAAACCACCTGGATAGGGGGATGCTAAAATTCGTAAGAAGGGTTTGGAAAAAATAATGGATAATCAGACTGCATTAATCGAGAAGCTAAAAAACCGGACAGCAAAAGTCGCGGTACTGGGGATGGGATATGTCGGATTGCCTTTGGCAGTGGTTTTTGCCGAGGCAGGCTTTGATGTGGTGGGCGTGGAACCCATCGAGTCGAAGGTGGATGCGCTCAACCGCGGAGAAAGTTACATACTCGACGTCCCAACCAAACATGTCCATCGCCTGGTTAAAGAAGGCCGCCTCAGGGCAACGACAGACAACAGCACCTTGAGGGATGCAGATGCAGTTTCTATTTGCGTTCCCACTCCGTTACGTAAAACTGGCGATCCGGATTTGTCCTATATCGTCAGTGCAATGGAGGCATTGTCCCCATACGTTCACCAAGGGATGATTGTGGTGCTCGAATCGAGTACTTATCCTGGCACAACCCGCGAGCTGGTTTTACCGGCTTTGACAGAAAAAACCGGCCTCAAGGTGGGCGAAGACATTTTCTTGGCCTTTTCACCCGAACGGGTAGATCCTGGGCGGACTGACTGGACCACCTATAATACCCCTAAAGTAGTTGGAGGGATAACATCTGCCTGCACGGAGGTGGCCGAAGCCTGGTACTGCCAGGCATTGAAAACCGTCGTTGCGGTCTCATCCACCGAGGTAGCCGAAATGGCCAAGCTGCTCGAAAATACCTTCCGGATGATCAATATCGGTCTGGTCAATGAATTGGCCATCATGTGCAACCGTCTTAAAGTGGATGTTTGGGAGGTAATCGAAGCGGCCTCAACCAAACCTTTTGGATTCATGAAGTTCACCCCTGGCCCAGGGCTCGGAGGGCATTGTATCCCCATCGATCCGTTATATCTTTCCTGGAAATTGCGCTCATTGCACTACACCGCCCGTTTTATTGACCTTGCCTCAGAAATCAACACCAACATGCCGCGCTTTGTAGTGGGCAAGGTGCAGGATGCCCTGAATGAACACCATAAACCGTTGCACAAAAGCCATGTGCTGGTATTGGGGGCGGCCTATAAACCTGACATCGACGATCTCCGTGAGTCGCCTGCATTGGATGTCATTCATTTGTTAAAGGAAAAGGGGGCCGTGGTCGATTACCATGATCCGTTCATTCCACACCTTTCGCACGATGAAATCGAAATGGAATCGGTGCCTGATCTGATCGGAGCGCTCCGCCAGGCTGATTGTGTTGTGATCATTACTAACCACAAGGTGTATGATTATCAGGCTATTTTAGAAAATTCAAACCTGATTGTTGATACTCGGAATGCACTCGGCAAGATAGGCCGTAACCATTCAAAGGTTGTGAGGTTGTAATGGCTCATATCCTCGTCACCGGTGCCGCCGGTTTCATCGCAACCAGGGTGATTGAGTTTTTGACCGCAGGTGGTCATCAGGTTACGGGTATTGATAATCTGAATGATTCCTATGATGTGCGCCTTAAGTATTTCCGCCTGCAACGGCTAAAAAAGCTGGCGGGTTTTACCTTTCACCACGACGATATTTGCAGGCTTCCGGGGTTGGAGGCTATTTTCCAATCCAAGCGACCCTTGGATGCCGTTATAAACCTGGCAGCCCGAGCCGGAGTACGCGCCAGCTTAGAAGATCCATGGTCTTTTGTAGAGACGAACACGGTTGGAACACTTAACTTACTGGAATCTTGCCGTCGATATGGGGTCAACAAGTTTATCCTGGCCTCGACCTCGTCCATTTATGGGTTAAATCCGCCCTACCCAACACCGGAGGATGCCGACAGCAGCCAACCGTTGCAGACCTATGCAGCCAGTAAAAAAGGTGCAGAGGTAATGTGCCACGCTTACCACCATCTGTATGGACTGGATGTGACCATCTTTCGTTACTTTACCGTATATGGACCCGCCGGCAGACCTGATTTAGCATTGTTTCGCTTTGTACAATGGGTGGCAGAGGGAAGGTTGGTACGGATTAATGGGGATGGCAAGCAAACCCGTGGGTTTACCTATATCGATGATATTGCAACCGGGACGATTCTGGGTTTGCGGCCGCTTGGTTTCGAAATCATCAACCTCGGTGGGCATGAATCCATTTCAATGATCGATTTGCTTCACCTGATCGAAGGGATGTTAGGCAAGACAGCAACGGTTGAATATGCTCCGTTCCATCCTGCCGACATGAAACGCAACCTGGCGGATGTCAGTAAGGCCAGGCAATTACTCGGATGGCAGCCCAAGGTTCCATTACTCGAAGGGGTTCAAAATCTGGTCGATTGGTACCTGGCAGAGCGTGAGTGGGCTAGCCAGGTTCTTACCCCATGAGTCGAATAAGCCGCGTACTCGCCCGATGGCGTCAAGACCGCTTGCTGGGCAAAGTGGTGCGTAATTCGAGTTACCTGTTTACGAGCAATTCGCTCAGCATGGTCTTAACATTTGTTCAAGGATTATTGGCGGCTGCCCTTTTAGGGGTTGCCGATTATGGCACCCTTGGACTGATCATTACTTTTGCATCCAACGTCAATCGTTTGCTCTCGTTTCGAATGAACGAGCTGGTGATCAAATTTGGCGGCCAGTATATTGCTGAAGGGAAAAAGAAACAGGCCGCTGTTATTATCAAAGTTGCTGGCATTAGCGAAGGGATTACCACAGTTTTTGCCTATACCCTCTTGGTTTTGCTAGCCCAATTGGCAGCTACCTACATTATAAGAGATGACCGGGTGGTGCCATGGATTCTATTTTATGGCCTGGCTCTGCTTGCCAACCTGATGACCGAAACTGCCCAGGCTGTATTGCAGCTTGGCGGGCATTTCCGCACCCAGGCTTGGTTAACCCTCCTGCAAAATATGATTACTGCTGGATGGATCTTAATCGCTTTTATCATGCGGGGTGGTATCTATGAGGTTATGTTGGCATACTTAACCGGGAAACTTTTTTTTGGATTGAGTGTGCTTATAGCTGCCATTTATTGGATGAAAAAACTGATCGGGCCAGAATGGCTCCGTACGCCTTTTTCCATCCTGCCTGATTGGAAAGGCATGCTGAAATTTGCGATGAGCACCAACTTAAGCCAGACGGTTAATATGATCATCCGCGACAGTGAGTTATTATGGGTGGGCCTATTACTAAATAATGTTCAAGCCGGCTATTACAAGTTCGCACTTGCGATCATGAATGTGATCATTTTACCCATCACACCGTTTATCCAGACCACCTTCCCCGAAATTACACGCGCGGTGTCCATCCATTCATGGGGCGCGCTGAGTGGGCTGTTGCGGCGAACCAGTTTGATAGCCATCGCTTGGACACTCCTAACTGGGGCGGGGATATTAACGGTCGGGCCAATCTTTCTCCGCTATTTTAAGGGAGGCGAATATTTTCCTGCCTACCCGGTAATTTTGATATTATTTGCAGGGTTTAGTTTTGCTAACATTTTTTATTGGAACCGTCCATTGCAACTAGCGCTTGGACGGCCTAATTTTCCCCTGATGGTTACCCTAACCATCGGAATGATCAAGACCGGGTTGATGTTCTTGCTTGTTCAGCAGTTTGGGGTTATCATGCAGGCGATACTTTTGAGTGGTTATTTCATCTTTTCGATTACAATCATCGTTCTGAATGGACTGGGTGAGGTGCGCAAGAACTTGCCAGTCCGTTGACGAAGGAGCACCCTCGTGAGAATCGCATGTGTGGCCTCATCCCGAGTGCCCTCCACGACAGCGAACAGTATCCAGGTCATGAAAGTTTGCCAGTCTTTAGTCCAGGTTGGGGGTGAAGTAAAGTTATGGGTTCCAGGTAAGACTCATACGCCGTGGGTGGATTTGGCAAAACTGTATGGGCTCTCATCGTCTTTCGATATCGATTGGCTCCCAGACCGTCCGGCATACAGACGCTACGACCTGGCGATGGCATCTATGGGTTACATTAAAAAATGGAAAGCCGATTTACTTTACACCTGGCTGCCCCAGGCTGCCTGGTTGGGTTTGATCGCTGGAATGGCCGTGATTCTTGAAGTTCACGACCGTCCAACCGGAAGGCTCGGCCCCTGGCTGCTGCGCCAGACAGCGGCTTCAAAAGGGGTAAAGCGCCTGGCGATTATCACCCGGGCGTTATTCAAGGTGCTTCAGACGGAATTTAGGGTACAAATCCGAGACGAAAATGTGGTCATCGCACCGAATGGGGTAGAATTAGAAAGGTATACAAACCTGTCGCCCGCCCCCCAGGCGCGGAGTCAGCTCAACCTGCCAGAAATGCCAACCGCGGTTTACAGTGGACATTTTTATGAAGGCCGCGGAATGGAACTACTGTTTGGGTTGGCGGGTGCTTTTCCGCAAGTGCAGTTCCTGTGGGTTGGAGGGCGCCAGGCAGCGGTTGATGAATGGCGAGCAATCATCGCATCGAAAGGGTTGAATAATATTTTCCTAACAGGTTTCATTCACAATAGCGATTTGCCCCTTTACCAGGCGAGCGGTGACTTTTTACTCATGCCTTACGAGCGTGCCATTGCCGGTAGCGGCGGTGGTAATTCGGCGGATATTTGCAGCCCGATGAAAATGTTTGAATATTTGGCCTGCGGGCGGGTTATTCTGGCCAGCGACCTGCCGGTATTTCACGAGGTGCTCTCTCCGCAAAATGCGGTTTTTTGTCCACCGGATAATGTAGAGGGCTGGAAAACAACCCTATCAGATTTGCTCAACAACCCCCAAAGAGGACAATCTTTGGCTGCACAGGCAAGCCTGGATGCCCAAGCTTACTCCTGGCGCTCACGTGCCGAAAAAACCTTACAAGGATTTCTTTAGGATAGGCACAGCATGAAGGAATCCTGGAAGAAAACCATTCTCGGTTTTTTGGGAACATTTGGTGCAGGTTTACTATTAGGCGCGATATTGGCTGGTTTACAACCAGTGGGCTTCAGCCTGGAAGATTTTTTGGGGGCTGGTGCTCTTGTATCGATTGCCCTGGTATTAATGATGGTCCTTTGGAGGTGGGGGGGGAAAACACCCCGGCTTGGCTGGATGATGGTGGTTGGGTTTTTATTGCGCCTGGTGATCGGGGTGGGGCTTAGCCTGGCCCTTCCAATTTTCGGTCACGACACCCCTACCTCACAAGCCGGATATATTTTTTTGGATGCCTTTCGGCGGGACGGACAGGCCTGGAGTTTAGCTCAATCTGGGCAGTCATTGTGGATCGCGTTTGGCGATGAGTTTTACGTCGACCAATACGGCGGCATGTTGGCTGTGAGCGCTGCGATTTATCGTATTTTCAGCCCTGACAATCACCAGCCTTGGTTGATCATCATTTTTACAGCCTTCAGCACGGCTGCTGGAGTGGTGTTTCTGTATCGTGGGTTAGTCGATCGGTTCGGATTGAAAATTGCCAGCCTGGCTTCCTGGATTTATGTGCTCTACCCAGAAAGTATCTTGCTCGGTGGGGCGCAAATGCGGGACCCGGTTTTGATTGGACTGGCTGTTGTTGCTTTCTGGGCGGTTTCTACCTGGCGGGAGAAAACCTTGAGCAAGGTGGCGGTTTTCTTGATGAGTATCCTGATCATGGCTGCTTTTTCCTGGTTGGTAGCCCTGCCGATTTTAGGGGTTTTACTGCTATGGTGGTGGATTGAATATTCTCCTGCGATTACCCGGCGGTGGCTGCAATGGGCCGGCTGGTTAGCCGGCTTAGCGGCAGGATTGGCGGGGTTGGTGCTCGTTGGTGGCTGGCTGGTGGATACAGCGACATGGGACGCCCGACTAACAGCCTTGGGCTCAGGTTGGGTTCAAAAGCTTTTTACAACGATGCCCGAAGCATTGCAGACCCCCTTTATCATCGTTTATGGGATCGCCCAACCGATATTACCGGCTGCCCTTCTCGACCCCTCTTTACCTTTATGGAATGGCATTTCTACTTTTCGATCGGTGGGCTGGTATTTGCTGCTGCCACTTCTAATGTATGTTCCGTTTGCCTTACGACGCCTTCCAGCGGGTACTGACCGGCGATTATTGTCCTTCACTTTTGCGATTGTTGTGGTTTGGGTCATCATGTCTTCTTACCGGGCAGGAGGTGATCTATGGGATAACCCGCGGTACCGGACCTTGTTCATCCCGTGGTTGGCCATAATCAGCGCCTGGGCCTGGACAACCGGTCGCCAGACGAGGGATGCCTGGCTTGGCCGTTGGTACCTGGTTGAAGGTCTTTTCTTATTTATATTTGGGGTATGGTACGCCAACCGAAGTTTTCAACTCGGTCTGAATATACCCTTTTGGGGAATGGTGGCGGCAATTGTGGGCCTGGGCACGTTGGTACTGGTGACCGGGGGGTTTTATGATTATTTCAAATCAAATAAGAAACAAGGTCAAACCAAATCCTTTCATCTCGACCCGAGGTTAACCATTCGATCGATACGGATGGTTTTTATTCTTGGTGTAGGCTTTAGTCTGTTAAGTTTAATCCCCCAAGTCGCTTTTCTGGGAGTTTTAGAACCCTGGTTCGAAGTTTTACGCCCTCATCATCGCCTTTTGGTTGGACTAAGCCTGATTTTCTTCCTGTCCGGATTGGTTTTGAGTTTTACCCGCCTGTGGACGACCATAGTGACGATGATCGAGCGCTTCCTTCATGGGCTTAATCAACGACGGTGGG
>JGI24109J20143_1000009_pt1 | contig 43384 bp, 37 predicted proteins | sample Subbio11_8B_AprC_FD_20143 | JGI IMG/M metagenome (IMG submission 20143) | reverse complement strand
CCTTCATTCCATTAGCACGGGCACCAAGAATCAGTTCGTGGCGGGCGTCCCAACGCTGGGCGCGGGCCTGTAAAACCTGACCCTCATTTACCGGGTATGTCAGCGACTGGAGGACATACAACGAACCAGCCAAAAGGATGAGTAGAACCGCTGGGGTCACCACCATCCGCAAATTCCTGGGACCCAATTCGCGAGTTAAACACCCGCCAATAAAAGCCGCAAAGCCGATCGCAATCAAGAAAGCAAAACGGGCCACGGTTAAGGCTCGCTCGGCCGGGTATTGTAAACCCGCATAGGCACTCGGTGCAATTGCACAAACCACCAGACCGAATCCCAGCGATAAAATCAGGATTATACTGGCAGCCATTCCCCGTTTATTTAAACCCTTGTCCGTTGGTTGGCCGGCCGCCAACCCAAACCCAAAAAACAATACCCCAAAAACCAGCCCAGGCAGGGGCAAGGTGCGCAGTGAATCGATAATAAATTCCATCGAGAAGCGCAAAGTATACGTGATGAGTTCGCCAATATGGGTTGGCGGCGGCAATAATGCCTGGCGCCATGCATTGGCCGGGGAGAGGGCCATAATCCCCATTGCCAGCAGCGAAAGGACCAAAGCTGGGGCTAACAAGGCAAACACCCGCAACCTCATGGAGGGTGAAACCAGAATAATCGCCAAGCCCAAACCCACCAGCAGCGCCCCGGTTTGAAAAGCGACATAGGTCTCGGAAAGGCCTGCCGCCACAAAAGCCAGCAGGGCACAGCCAACTGCTGTTGGTAATAATCGCCGGTACGGATCATCCTGCTTAGGCCAGGCACGGGCAAGCAGCCCCAGGTTGAACAAAAAGAGAATCAATGGTAGGGTGTAATGGAGCATGCCCATTCGCCAGAAAAGCGATTGGAGGATATGGGGAGCCATTAATAGATTGAAATAAACCAGGACAAGCGCGGCTAATAACGCCCACTCAGCCCGCGGGTGCCACCCCAAGCGCTGGGCCAGATGGGTGATCGTAAAAACCCAGGCGATAACCCACAACAAGATCATCACCCCAGGCAGCCAGGCGGTTACCGCCGGTCCAAACAAATCACTGAGCCCCACCCCCCACAAAGCCGAAAAGCGGTTCCCACCCACCTGGTACCAATAAATCGTCCCGGAAAATATTCCTTGCGACTGGACCACTGCAGAATAGCAATAGTCATCAGCCCACAAGCGGGAAAAAAAACCAGCCCAGGTATACACACTTAATCCAGCCAAGAGCACCGTGCTCAGGATGAACATCAGGGTAGACCGAAGGAATTTTATGGGTTTCATCTTTTCTTTCGTAAATCATACACCAAATAACCCTCACCCTGCCGAAGCACTGGAAAGTGCTCATCCAGCATCCGGTTCAGCTCTGGTTGGCGTTCCAGCTCAATAAAATCGGTGATCAGGAAATAATCTCTCCCACTCGTTTGCTGTTCAAAAAAATCCGTCAGGTCTACCGGCGGCATACCAGCCAGTTCCCGCAGGGCAAAATCACCCCGCCCAGGCTCCAGAACAAGATGGAAAACAGGCGCGGGATACGCAGGTCGGTGTTACCAACCAGGCGGTAAGCAGCGGCGGTCAGCGTTTCCATGATTTGCGGCTCGATCAGTCCTTGCGCGCGCTGCTGTTGAACCGCCCGTTCGCGCTGCCAGTCGGGGGCCGTTTCCAAACCCGCAAAATACATACCGCGGGCAATTAATGCTGAATGCATTTGGCGGGTGGGTTGGAAATCCATTGGCGGGTCGTCCAGGTCATACAAGCGCAAAACCAATCCGGCCAGGAAGATCAAACCAACGGCTATCCGTACCAACCACGGCGAAGAGTCGAAGACACGCAGCTCAGGAGCGGTCGGGAGGGTGCTTTGGCTCATTTCAACTCCCCCGCAATCGTTGGCGGCGGCGTTCGAGATAGGCTTTTCGAAATCGGTCCAGCCCTACCGGACTAAAAAGCGCGTACAAAACCCGCCGCCAATCACCTAAAACCACCCAGGGATCGTAAAAAAGCGCGCGCCCGTAAGCGCGTAGCGCTTCACCCGGCTGGCCACCATCCAATAAATAGAAAGCGTTTAGTCGATGGGCACCGCCCCAGACCTTGCCCTTAAGATGGGTATATGGTTGTCGATATGCCGGGTCACTCTGAAGCCAGGCTGCAATCCGGTAGCCCTCTTTACCAAACTCGGCGGTCTGAGCCTGGTTCTTGGCAGCACGATGAAAACGTGCGGCCGCCCAACATGTGCCCCGCGCATATTGGATGGGGGCGCACAGACCCAGCCGCAGCCACAGGTGGTGGTCCAGCAGGTAATGATACGTTGGGTCCAAATGCCCAACCTGTTCGAGCACCTCGCGACGCATGAAAACGCCCGGCTGGCTGATGATCCTAAAGGACATCAAATCCGTTAGTCCCCAATCACCGAAACACATCCGATTGATCCGTTCACCCGCACCATCGACCGAATCGACATCGCTGAACACCAAACTGGCCTGGGGGTACACTCTTAACGCCTCAACCGCCTGGGCAACTGCCCCCGGGTGGTAATAATCGTCGGAATTCAACCAGGCAATGACCTCACCGCTGGCGCGGGCAAAACCCTTGTTGATCGCCTCAGCCTGACCCTGATCCGGTTCAGAAATCCACCATGCCAACCGGTCAGCGTATTTTTGGATGATCTCCTGGCTGGCATCGGTCGAGTTGCCATCCACCACCAGGTATTCGATATTCGGATAGGACTGCTCCAGCACCGAGCGCATCGTCTGCTCAAGAAACACAGCCTGGTTGAAGGAGGGGGTGATGATGGAAACTTTTACTGGTTTCAAGGTTCACCCAAAAAACTGCCCCTGCTTACAGCGAATGACCCATTTTGAACTCCCACCATAGAAGTAAGGACTTGAAACCTTAGGGTCTGGACGACTTAAAGGTTGGATGATCTTACTCCAAGGAGGTAGAAAATAAACTTTGGAAACCTCAAAACAACGAGTCATACTTCACTTTGGGGAACACGGTCAATTTACCGCCGATGGTCGCATCTACAACCTTCCTACCGGCAGATTCGTAGGCGTGACGGGCCAGGGTATAGGACCTCTCCGAGGTTTCCAGGTCCGGCAATTGCCAGCGGAAGCCCTTGCCAAAGTATCCTGGGTGAAAATGATTGNGATCATCGCCCTCCGAAACAACNGTGGTGTTCGGTTTACCCTGGGTAGAAAAGTTATGATCCACACCGACCAATATCGCGGTCTCGAAACCCAGGTAAAATGCGACCTGCAGGGCTACAAAGGTTACCGTTGCGCCTTCCCACAAACGCCCGCGGATATCACCGGCAAATTTCGGCCCGGTGTAGGTAGAATATAGAAAAAAAAGATTTTCTTCCGGTTTCAGCCAACGACGCGCCCGCCAGGATACAAAGCGCGGCATAGGTAAAGCCTGGATATCGGCGGAACACTGCTCGACGACCAGGTCGTTGACCGACAGGTAATAACTGGTTGGGTAACCCATATCCTCGAAGGCCAAGTAAATCCGATTCATCCCCAGCGTGTACTCATGTTTCAAGCGGCGGAGGTCGGTTTGGGCCAGGCTGGGGCCATTGCCGAGGATGAAACAACGCTCACCTTTCCGGCTGTCTTTAAACGGCGATAAACGATGGATCGTGTCGCGCCGCCAGGGGTGCAGTGCCGCCTGCGGCCAGTCTGCAGTCCGCACCAGGCCATCGCGGGCTTCGCGGGCAGCATTCAGCAGCGGCTCGGGCAGAGCTTTCTTGCAAGCCTCGCGCATACCGCTCATTCGGTACTCAGCCTGGCAGTCGCACCGCCGTCCACGATCATCGCCTGGCCGGTCATAAAGGAAGACTGGCTGCCATCTGCCAGGAAATAAATCGCGGTCGCAATTTCCTCCGGCTGCCCGACCCTCCCGTTGACAGTTTTGTTGGCCAGGTTCTCCAGGCGGTCGAGGATCGTCGCCCCACCCACATGCCCGCGGTTCAACCCAGCCCGCAACATGGGTGTATCTACAGCACCGGGCAAAATTGCATTAACGCGGATGTTATCAGCCGCAAACTCGATCGCCATAGCGCGGGTCAGAGCTAACAAACCGCCTTTGCTGGCCGCGTAAGCCGAAATATTGGCTGAGGTCGCCACCGCATGCACCGAGGAAACATTCACAATTGCGCCTCCACCGCCCACCTTAAGCAATGGATAGCCTAGTTTAGCTCCCATGAACACCGACCGCAGGTTAGATGCCATAACCATATCCCACTCCTCGACGCTCGTTTCGATGAGTGGCTTAGCGATTTGCACGGCAGCATTGTTTACCACGGCATGGAGCTTATCGGTCACCGCCTTTGCTTGGGCGTAGATTTGTTCGAGATCCCCTGCAGCCGATATGTCGGCCCGAATAAAGTGCCCGTTTTCTGGAAAACCCCCTCCAAAGTCCTGGCGGTCCACACCAATGACTCGCCAGCCATTACGGGTAAACACCTGCACCGTCGCCCGGCCAATTCCGCCGGCTGCTCCGGTGATTAATAGGGTTCGCAATTTGTTTGTCATTGCCTCTCGACCATTTTATCGGATTCTTGAATCTTTTCGTTTATCAATCGACCTTTTCCATGAGTCTACTGCAAATTACCCTGATCGTAAAGGCGAGTACCACCGGTGGGGAAGCCGTTTCGCTCCCTTGCCCAACCGAATGCCGCTTTACCTGTTGTGTCCTGTTATAGCAGGTAACCTATTCGATTGGATTACGTGAAGAAAAGGATAGAAGTACCGATGGTTCCTATCGCTTATGGAGGACAGTACAATGTACGGATTCTTTGGGCAACCCTATCCGTCCGGTACAATACAAAAAACAGGATTATCAGCCGAAGACCTTCCATCCCAATCATGGCTTCATACACTCGCGGATAAAAAAACGCGGTGACCAATGCCGCCAAACTTGCTAAGACCTTTATACGGATATGAGAGGTCTTGACTGCCCAAACGGTTAAGGCGAGGGAAAGGATGCTGCCTGAATAAGCCAACATATGATTTTGGTAATTGTTGGCGCTGGGATGTTGCATAAACCCAGGGTACACGATGTAGATCAGCACCATAAAAGTGGCCGCGGTTTTCTGCTGCGGCCAAAGCATGCGTAAAAGCCACAACAAGACCAGCCCGCCGGTAAGGCGTACTGTCCAATAGAATAGGTGCCATGCCAGTGGGGATTCACCCAGGATATTGGCCGTAATCATGTAGAGTCCACCCATCCATGGACGATCGACGGTATGCATCATCAACAAGCTAACCCCGCTTACCCGCGAGATCGTGGTAAACCAATCATCATGATAATAGCCAAGCTGCCCGATTAATGGTAAAAAGGTCAGGCTGGCAACCATCACGATTAATCCAACCGAAAACCAAACCTCAGCTTTAATATTCCCCAACCGGCGAAACATGCTAAAAATTCCTGAAATTCACTTCCAAGTCTCCTAAGTCCATCCCGAACCCCTCCAACAGGTTGCGGATGGTGTTGCGGTGAACCCGCTCCCAGGCCGAGGGGCTGGAATTCGAATTATGGGCAGCCAGGAGCACATTTTCCATCTGTAATAAGGGTGAACCAGGCGGCAGTGGTTCGACCTCAAAGACATCCAAGGCAGCTCCGGCAATCCTTCCGGATTGTAAACTGACCACCAATGCTGGCTCATCTAGGATCGAACCGCGGGCGGTATTAATGAGCACAGCCCCAGGTTTCATCCACTCGAACCGTCCAGCGTTCATAAGGTGGTAGCTGGTCGGGTTCAAATTGCAGTTCAGGCTGACAAAATCGGAGCGCGCCAGCAGATCCTCCAGGGAGGTCATTTCGACCCCATTTTCAAGCAAGAAATCTGGGGCGATGGGTACAATATCGTTGCCAAGCAGTTTCATCCCAAAACCGCGCGCCCGGCGCAGGACGGCTTTCCCTATGTTGCCAACCCCGACAACCCCCAATGTGCACTCGCTTAACGAACGGCCGGGGATTTTTACCCACAAACCGGCTTTCATTTTCCGATCCATCCCCACCAGGGAGCGGGCAAAAAGGAGGATATACCCCAAGACGCTGTCTGAAACCGGCAGGGTAAAGGCGTTAGGGGTATTGCGTACCTGAATGCCCAGGCGGGCAGCCGCCAGGCTGTCGATCGAATCGATCCCCGTACCCCACTTAGAGATCACCTTCAAGCGCGGCAGGCAGGCTTGGAGCACACGTTCCGTATAATGATCGTCCCCGCACACCGTCCCATCGTATTGGCCGGCATAGCGGAGAAGTTCTTCCTCCGAAAGCCGCTCGTGTACTTCGGGAACGATCAATTCAATGCCATAACGGCCGAATACCACCCGGAAGCGCTCGACGGATGGCAATAGGTAAGGCGCAGTGAGTAAAACGGTAGGCATAAGATCCTTTATGATTTGCTTTTTGTGCGGTAATCGAGAAGCAGGTCTGCGATGAGGAAATCGAATTCATCGTCGATATCCCGCGCTTCGAAGGGATCCATTTCGAATAGAAATGGGCGCTCGCCGATCCGGTTGCGGCGCAGTTCTAACATCTGGCGAGTAAAGATATATAAACAGGAATTTTCTTCGTACACCGGCGGCAGGTCCTGTGTGCGCAGCAATAGGGCCGGATTGTGGTTAACCGGGCGCGCGAGAGCGTCCCACAGGCGGGTTTGTACCCGAGTGACCGAAAAAAGCGAATTGTAGGCTGGGAAGTTTTCGAGAAAAGTCCTCGCGGCCCGCGAGACCGTTTCAGAGCGCAGCAAGGGATTGGTCGAATGAGTTTGCAGGTAAAAATCCGCCGGGTAGAGGGATGTGTCGTGGATTAAGATTTCGTTCATTGGCACAGTGTCGGCGGTAAGGTGCGAGGGCCGGCGAACGATCTCGACCTGCGGAAAATATTTTTGCAAACCGGTTATCACTTCGATTGAATCGGTGTCTACCACTATCGTGGTAATTTCCGGTACGGCTTGAAGCGTTCCCAAAATATGGTGAAAGAGCGGTTTCCCCCCCAGGGGCTTATAATTCTTGCCTGGAACCCGCACCGAATGGTGGCGCATCGGCACCAGAGCGACAATCGTTGGTTTTGAATTCAAATGGGCATCCTTTCCAGAGCAACTTGTTGCGAATCCCTCACCCCTCATAATTGATCGGCTGGACAGTCCGTTTGCTGGCGACCCCTTCCAGTTCACCCTTCAGGCGTGGATAATAAAAAGTTTGTCTTAAATGCCAGGTAAGCGGCCCAGATTGGCGATAACCCTGGTAAGTACCCAAAAACTGCATCAACCGGAAGCGGATGATGCTCGACCACTCGCTCCTCAAAGCCCCCTCTGCTGCCGCGGCGCGCCAGTCGCTCCACACATTTACCAGCCACAGACGGATAAAATCGGTAAAGCCAAAGGTTTCCTGAGGGTAAATTTTCTTGAATGCCATCCCTTCACGCCGGTAACGGTTGTAGATCCCCGGCCAGGTTTCATTGTGAATATGGACCACTTCCGCCTCGGCTACATAAGCAACAGCAAAGCCCAACTCTTGCGCCTTGTGGGTCCAGGCCAGGTCTTCCAAACCGGGCAGTGCCTCGTCATAAGGCTGCCGCTCCCACACCGCCCGCCGGATGGCCGCATTGGCATTGTTACTAAAGGGATGCGCCTGGCGCAGTGTAGAATGCTCTGGGAACCAGCGCTGGAAGAGCTGGTGCTCAGAATACTTCGAGCTGGCAGCTCCCCGCTGTTTGCCGTAGGTAACCGCGACCTGATCGTCCGCAAATGGCTCTAAAAGACGTTCCAGCCAATCTGGATAAACCGGATAGACATGGGCAGAGGCTATCACAACCTTCTCAGCGCGTGCCTGCGCCAGGCCTAGATTTAATGAACGCCCAAAAGTAAAATCCTGCGGTTTGATGTGCACCACTTCGACTGGGTAACCCGCAGCAACCGCCGTGGTGGCATCTGTGGAACCGGAATCGACCAGGATGACTTGAACCTTCCGAAGCGACTGTTCGAGGATACCGGTCAACAGGCGACCGATATGGTTCTCTTCGTTATACGCGCGGATGACAATACTGCAATCTGGTTTCATGCGGACATCTTACCTCGAATGGCTCGCTGACATCCCGGCAGGTTGCTGGGGTTCTTCGGGCAGCAGGAAGTCGCCCCCGCCAACCACCCCATCGACGATAGCCTTCATTGTGACAGAATGTTCGACCTGGAAATTTTTCCAACTCAACCCACGGCGTAGGCGCACAAAACCCGGGGTCAAATCTGTTTCCAGGAACTGTTCGAAGGGTAAGGAGGTGCGAAAAAGCTGAAAATACATAAACGTCCGCCCATTATGGCAAAATTCATGCGGAACTTGGATTGAATCGGCGAGGAGGAACTCATCCGCCATCAACCGGAAATCGGCCGGTGTGGGTGGCATGAAAACGGTCGGCAGTTGGGTAAAACGTGCTTTGCCGGCACACAATACCGCCGCTCCCATCATCGCAGCTTCTAAACCGATGGTTGAATTATAGATCATGATGAACTTGGCGTGGCGGATCAAATCGTAAGAACTGATATTTACTTTTGGGGGGACAAATTCGACATTTTCCAGCCGATCCACCCCGCGCTGTTTAACCCAGGCGGCGACACTCTCGCGCGATTCTTTTCCCGGACGGTCTTCGTCCGGATGGGCACGAATGATAAAGAGGGTTTGCGGATGTGTCCAGATGATTTCCAGCAGAGAATCCAGCCAGGCAAACATATCCTCAAACACAACATTGGCATGCGATTGGCTGGTATCAAAGATCACATTGGTAAAAATCGGTACGATCTGGCGGTAACGGGATGCCCGCTCCAAAAAGTCGGCGTCCAAACCGCGCATCTCCGGCCAGAATTCAATCCCCGCCATGCTGAACTTTCCCTGCAGGCGCTTTTCCAGGTAGGCATTGAGCATTTCATCCTGAGCGGGAGCCAATCGATAGTCCTTTGGAATATCGATCGGGTAGGCTGTCGCCTGCCCACGGGTAAAAAAACCACTTAAGGGTTGCAGCCCAACCTCATGGGTTACTACCCATAGGCCGCGCTGTTGAGCGAGGAAACGGGCAACCGCCTCTGGGAAGGATATACCATTAAAAACGATCACACCTCGTGGATTGGTTTCATCTACAAACCGTGAAAATTCACCAGCCACCCGCCAGGCTGAAAGAATAAATTGGCGCATCAAGAAACCGGTACCCTCATCGTCCTCAAGGTGATGGCGGCGCAAGCTCCAGCGCAGGGAGGGCAGCACCAACTGCCCAAGCGGCAAGGTTTGCCAGACAAAAGACTTCAACGCATTCAGGTTTAAGCCCCCTAATGCCAACTCGATTTGCGGATCCGGTTGATACTCAAACCAGCGCACCTGAGCCTTTGGGTAGATCTGCCTTGATTGCGCCACGCAAACCTCACAAGGCGGGGGAGCGTTGTGGTCATCCTTTTGGGTGCCAAGCTGACAGCGGGTCATCCCAGCCTGGCAAACGAAATGCACAACCGGAACACCGGCCAGCCGCAGCCCCCAAGATGCGAGCAACGTGAAGGCAGCATTTTGGCTGAGCCAAGCCAGGCGGCTGGAAGCATTAAAGAAGGCTACCGGGCGCGGGTCACCGGCTGCGGGCGAATGGAGTTCAACCTCTGCTGCCAGGCGCGCCATTCTGCGATTATTCTGACCCTGCAACCAGCGCCGATGAATACTGGACTTAATTCGGGAAACGGACCCATTCATGCGTAATTGCTAATGGAATACCCGGCGTAGTTTCTTAAGCGAAGGTAATTCACTATCGTAAACTTTTTTTACTCCGTCACCCAGGGATAGTTCGGTGACCCGGATGTATTTGACCAACCGCTCGAAACCGCCAGGCTCGACCGATGCGGCCTGATCTGAGCCCCACATCGCCCGGTCGAGGGTGATGTGCCGTTCGACCATGCACGCGCCTAAGCCAACCGCCACAACCGAAGGTATTAACCCGACCTCATGACCAGAATAACCAACCGGACAGGGATAATTGGCTTTCAGGGAATTGATCATATGCAAGTTCAATTCTTCGGGTGGACACGGATAAGCGCTGGTCGTGTGACAAATCACGAGTTTTTCAATGTCGAGTAATTTAACTGACTCGCGAATCTGGTCGATGGTGGACATGCCGGTCGAGAGGATCACCGGGCGGTCGGTGTTATTAAGTTTGCGCAGCAGCCCGTGATCGGTAAGCGCCGCAGAAGGAATTTTGTAAGCAACCGGGTCAAACTGCTCGATGAAATCGACCGATGGCTCATCCCAGACCGAAACAAACCAGGTTATTCCAATTTGTTTTGCGTAGCGGTCCACTTGCTGATATTGCTCTAGGTTGAATTCGATTCGATGGCGGTAATCCAGATAGGTGATATAACCCCAGGGTGTCTCCCGCATGACCTCGCGTTGGTCAAGTGGGGTACACAATTCGGGGGTGCGTTTCTGGAACTTTACCGCATCCACCCCAGCGTGCTTGGCGGCATCCATCAAACGCTTGGCAACTTCAATGTCACCGTTGTGGTTGATTCCGATTTCAGCCACCACAAAGGTGGGATAGCCCGCGCCAATCCAATGATCGCCAATCTTAACCACGATTGCCATAAAGATCTCCTCAAGTATTTTAGCTTAGAATTTACGCCCCATCCGTCGCGACCGATCCGTTCCTTAGGTCCCAGGAAATTTGGGGATCCATATATTCGAAAATTTTTCTTAGCGCACCAACTTATCGGGCTGAATCATACCTTTGGGATGCCGCCCCGTCAATGCTAAGAAAAAAATAAATTAAAATGAATTCAGCCTCTTGGGTAGGGTATAATAATAAGGTTGTCAACCTTTCAGGGCCCGGGAAATTAGTATGAATTTCGGAACAGTTCAAACGGTCGATATTGACGAACAAATGCGCTCCGCATACCTTGATTATGCCATGAGCGTCATCGTTGCCCGCGCCTTACCTGATGCGCGGGATGGTTTAAAACCGGTTCACCGGCGCATCTTGTTCGCAATGTCCGAGCTGGGCATGCGTTCCAATACTCCCTACAAGAAATCGGCCCGTATTGTAGGTGAAGTGCTCGGTAAATTCCACCCACACGGCGATATGGCCGTGTACGATGCGATGGCGCGTATGGCCCAAGATTTTTCCATGCGTTATCCGTTAATCGATGGGCAGGGCAACTTTGGCTCGATCGATGGAGATGCTCCGGCCGCCATGCGGTACACCGAGGCACGCCTGGGCGCAATGGCTGAAGAGCTGCTGACCGATATCGATAAAGGCACGGTTAATTTTGCCGATAACTTCGATGCTTCGCTGCGGGAACCGGTTGTCCTACCTGGCCTGTTACCCAATTTACTCCTCAATGGCTCGGCCGGCATCGCGGTTGGGATGGCAACCAACATCCCCCCGCACAACCTGGGCGAGTTAAGCGGAGCGATCCATTACCTGATCGACCACTTTGACCAGCTAGACGAAGTTACCATCGACGATTTAATGCGGTTTATACCCGGGCCGGATTTCCCGACCGGGGGGGTGATTGTCGGTCAGGAAATGGTCAAGCTCATGTACACCACCGGTCGCGGGCGCTTGACCGTGCGTGGAAAAGCGCACATCGAAGAAATGCGCCCTGGGCGTTTCCAGATCGTGATCACCGAAATTCCTTTTCAGGTTAATAAAACTGGATTAATCGAGCGGATCGCCGAACTGGCTCGCGAAGGCCGGCTAGATCAAATTTCTGATCTGCGTGACGAATCGGATCGGCGGGGGATGAGTATTGTCATCGAACTCAAACGCTCCGCCCAACCTCACAAGGTCCTCAACCAGCTTTATAAATACACACCCCTGCAAACCACCTTCGGTGCCCATATGTTAGCCCTGGTGGATAATGAGCCGCGTTTACTTTCGCTTAAACGCAGTCTGCAATTATACGTTGAACACCGCCAGGAAGTGGTTACCCGCCGTTCTCAATTTGAGCTGGAAAAAGCTCGCCATCGTGCCCATATCCTGGATGGTTTACTGCTGGCACTGGCTCATTTAGATGATGTGATCCAAACCATTCGAGAATCTCCAGATGTCGAGACCGCTCGAGAACGCCTGATAACCCGCTTTTCGCTAACCGAAATCCAGGCTCAGTCGATATTGGATATGCAACTTCGTCGTTTGGCTGCCCTGGAACGCAAAAAAATTGAGGATGAACACCAGGTTTTACTCGAACGAATCGCTTTCCTGGTGGATCTGTTGGCTTCACCCCACAAGATTCTGGCGGTTATCAAAACCGAGTTAAACGAAATTACCGAAAAATATGCGGATGAACGCCGGACCCACATTTTGCACGAGGCAAATGAAAACTTCAGCGAAGAAGACCTGGTAGCGGACGAACAAGCTTTAATTCTTATCACCCAACGGGGATACATCAAACGGGTGGCAGCCAAGGCGTTCCGCACTCAGATGCGCGGTGGCCGGGGAGTAACCGGGCAGAATCTTAAAAGCGAAGATGAAATATTGATGCTTTTCCCAGCCCGCACACTGCACACCATCTTGTTTTTTTCGGATAAGGGGAAAGTTTATTCGGAAAAAGTGTACCAACTCCCCGATGCCGGCCGTACAGATCGGGGCATCTCGATTGTTAATGTACTGGCATTGGATGCCAATGAGAACATCACCGCCGCTGTGGCTGTGCCTGACTTTACCTCCGCGGCGTATTGCACAATGGCGACGGTTCGCGGCCGGGTTAAACGGGTAGCGCTTTCCGAATTTGCGAGTGTTCGTCCATCCGGATTGATTGCCATAGGGTTGGAAGATGGGGATAAATTAGGTTGGGTGCGGGTAACAAGCGGAAAAGACGACATCATCATGATCACCGCTGACGGGCAGGCGCTCCGGTACAATGAACGTTTCATCCGTTCTATGGGACGCCAGGCGGCAGGCGTGAGCGGCATAAAACTTTCAAGCGGTGACACGGTTGCCTCTATGGAAGTTGCCAAGCCAGGTTCCGACTTGTTGGTCGTCACCGAATGGGGCTACGGTAAACGCACCCCAATCCACGACTATACAGTTAAGGGGCGCGCGACCAGGGGAATCGCCACTATCGATAAAAAGAACCTGGGCCGGATCGGGAAAATTGCCACCGCGCGGGTCGTTTATGAAAACGATGAGGTCACCATGATTTCATCCAATGGGCTAATGATCCGCATGAAAGTGAAAAATATTAGCCAGACCAGCCGTGCAACCCGGGGAGTGCGCTTGATGGATCTTGGGGAGGGTGATATGATCGCCTCTTTAGCGTGCATCGCCGAGGCTGATTTACCGGTTGTTAATCCCACCGGGGAAGACTAGAAGATCATTAAATCCAAATGCTTCTGGTTAACACCAGGCATAAAAGCCCTCCGACACAAGTCATCAGCAGGATTAATACTGCAATGACAAAGCGTTGAACAGCGCTCATACCGAGAAATCTTCGCCCGCCTTTGCGTTTCTTTGGCGGCGAAACCTCTCCTTCCAGGGGCAGGTCTTCTTCAGGAAATTGCTCTACGGCTGAATTTCTAAGATCATCTAGCATCACTCACCTCTTGGGGTGTTACCGGTTGCACTGCTTGGGCGCAGGCTGGTATCTCCGGCAGTAATTTGAATTTCTTCATTGTTATTGAGCAGCAGGCGTAAATTCCCTTGCGAATCGATACCCAAAAGTTTGCCGGTTATCGTTTCGCCACCTGTATTTTCGATTTGAACTTGCTGGTCGCGAAAGGCCAGGCGTTTCTGCCAGGCACTCAGGAAGGAAGGGGTGGTTATTTTTTTGCGCCAGGAGAAGATTTCTTTTAGGGTTGCGCGCAATAATCGCCAACGTTCGATAGGCTGACCATAGACTGCCTCGATGCTGGTGGCNGGAAACCGCAATNGGTTCTCTGGCGGTAAAGAATTGTGTGCAACATTGATACCAATCCCAAGCACCACCTCGCGAAGCTGCTGCCCATCCCAGGTTGCTTCGGCTAAAACCCCGCAAACCTTACTCTGGTTTAACAAAACGTCATTAGGCCATTTAATTTCCGGGCTCAAAGCATAGTTGTTTTCTAAGGCCAGACAAACAGCCAGAGCCCCCAGAGGCGAGAAGAGTGCAAAGTTGTTGAGCTCGGATTGGACGGGGCGCAGTATCAGACTGAAAGCCAGAGCGGCCCCGGGGGTGGTGGCCCACGAACGCCCTAAGCGGCCGCGCCCCTTTGTTTGTTGGTCAGCAATGACCAGAGCCCCATCCGGTGCGCCGGTAAGAGACCAGGCGAGGGCTTCGTCATTACTGGAAGCAAGGCTGTCGTAATAACGCAGGGCGGGAATGGGTAATCCTTCCAGGGCCGATTCGATTTCAGCAACGGTCATAGCTCTATTTTACATTAAAAATGGATGGGATTCATTTGGGATCGTTGCAGTGGAGGTAAAAACGAAACAAGGTGTATGGATAGAAAAAACCCTGCATAAAAATTATCCAGGGTTTTCGAGGGGAGTTACCAGCTCGGATCAGAGTCAGGATGTAATTTTTTTGACTTTGATCATTTTCGGCCGGGCATCTTCTGTCTTCGGTAACCGAAGCCGCAGAACACCATCCGTCAGGTCTGCTGATGCCTGGTTAGCATCGACGTGCTCGGGGATGTGCACCACACGCGAGAAACGACCGGTTGGAATTTCGTTCTTGATGTATCCAGAATTGGGGTGTTCTTCGTTCTGGATATCACCTTGGATGGTTATCGTGTCATTTACAATTTGAATATTTAAGTTTTCGGTCGCGACACCAGGCAGCAGCGCTTTGAGAATGTATGCATCGCTTTCCTCGACAAGATTGACCGGAAAAGCAACCTGATCATCCTCATCGGTCCAACCCTCGTCGAAAATGCGGTTGACCAAGTGGCGGCGAATCATTTTTCGTCCATACGGGGTCATTAAAAACAGGGACATGTTATCCTCCTAAAAATGGTTTGATCTTTTTTTTACATCTTTTGTCTGAGTTTAGTAGCCGGATATTAAAAACAAATCAACAATTTATATGCTTCGTATAAGAATTATGGTTCGATTGTTTGGATATTTAGCTTTAAATAAGAATGACCCGCTGGCCTATTTTTTTTGGGCATCGGGTTTGTAGATGGGTTTTAACATCAGATTGAACGGATCCCTGAGAAAGGGTCGGTGCCGACTACTTCCACAGGGTTGTGTATTTCTTGCAATATTTGAGATCTGGCTCTGTTTGGATTAATCCCAGTGCCTTATCGCGCAGCGATTCATCCTTGACCTGGTTATACAGTTTGCGTAAGCCTGCAAGGATATCATAGCGGATCAGGGTGGTGTTCTTTTCGTTGCTGCACGCGTGGAAGCGCTGGCTAAGACCTTCCACCACCCGCTGGCGCTGAGCCGCCCCAGCCACACCTACTTTCCAAACGGCTTGCAGGGTGTGGCGCGCGGTAACAAAGCGTTCGTCTTTGGTTACCGCCAGCAGGACATCCAAATCCTGGAGCATCCTATTTTCGGGGTCACTGATCGCCAGGTTGCACAATACCTGGGCAGCAATGGCGCGGACGTGGTTATCCGTGTGTTTTAACCCTGCCAGTAGTTCGTTCCACACATCGTAGGCCCAGTCCACCGGCTGCTGGGTGGCGGTCAGGATGGCAAAATAGGCCCGGGTTTGAGTTTCGCGGTCTTTCGAATAGATATCGTCTAATGTCTTGCGGATCCTATCGTCCATATCGGCTCGCTTTTGGTTCGGGCCGGAAAGTCTGCAAGACAATCCGGTTCCAGAAGGGTTTAGGTTACAGGCATCCGATCTTTCGGCTTTCAGAGGGCTTTGAATAGAATCCGGCCGCTGCCACCGTGGTCCTCAAGGTTGGTTAGAGATCATCCGCACCCGTTCGAGCATCTGGCGGATCGTCCCCAAGTGATAGGCGGCATGTGGAACCAGGGCGATCAAACCGTTCAAATACTCGCCTTCCAGCTTCTCCTGCTTTTTGATCGCCTCGCGCAAAGTCTCGAACTCCTCACGCAGTGCGTGGCGCAATTGATCCCATTGCGCCCCATCCACGCTGTGCAGATTCCAACTTGTACTCCAATCGGGATTATAGGGGTTTCCACGCAGGGTATTATTTACGTTAGCCAGGCTCCAGCGCAGATGCTCAACATTGGCAACGATGGTTGTCCCGGCCTTATGGCTGCCGTCCACCGAAGTTACCGCCTCAACCGCGCTGACGCTACCAAGGACTCCCAGGATGCCCGAATTGGGTAAATTGTCGATGAACCAGGTGGCATCCGAGTCGAGCGGGCCTTGGTAGGCCTCGCTGAACAACTCAAGGATGGAATCGACCAGGGTCTTTGTGGCAAGGGTGGACATGGGGTATTTTTCTCCGTTTCATGGGTTTTGCTCATTCGGAAAACCTGCGCACCGAGCGGGCTTTGAGCCTGGCGGTTTCGGTGGCCCGGTCTTTGGGCGATGCGTTCGTTTCGAGAGCGTTGAGTAATTCGACCGAAGCGGTGGTGATCGCATCGACAGCCGCCAGGAAGGCGGATTCATTGGTTTTGGATGGCCGGTTGAAGCCGCTGATTTTACGCACATACTGAACCGCCGCTGCCCTCACTTCTTCGGTGCTAACCGGCGGATCGAAATTGTACAGAGGTTTGATGTTTCTACACATTTCGCCCTCTCTGGACGTATTGAACGGATGTTCTTGCCTAAGTATAAAATAAACACCCCATTCGTCAAGGTTGGATACCCGCCGGTGGGTTGCGAAGACTGGCGATCGCAAAAAAAAACGACGGGGAAGGGCTTTAAACCGCAGCTCGGGTACTCACCCACGCTTGACAACCATTAAGGTGATATCATCGGTGGCGGCGGCCGAAGCGGTGTATTCCGCCAGTTCACGCTCCAGACCATCCAAAATTTGTTCGACCTGGCAGCCTTGCATGGACAATAGACTGGTTATTAAACGCTCCAGGCCGAATTCTTCCTCGCTCGGGTTGGTCGCTTCGATTAACCCGTCGGTGTAGAAAAAGATAAAATCGCCCGGCTCGAGTTTAACCGCCTGGAACAAATATTCCGCCTCCTCCTCGACCCCCAGAGGCAGCCCGGTGCGGGCGAGTAATTGGAAAGCCCCGCTCCCAGCCTGGTAATGCAGAGGTGGGTTATGCCCGGCATTGACGTACTGGACCTCACCGGTTTCTACCTGTAGTCGGGAATAAAACAGAGTAGCAAACAGCCCTTCGTGCGAATCCCGGCAAACCACACGATTAGCATCGGCGATGGCTTCTGCCGGGCTGCCACTCCGTTGGACCGAGGCGCGCAAAGCGCCGCGGACGAAGACCATGAAAAGCGAAGCTGGCATGCCCTTATCGGTGACATCGCCAATCACCAGCCCCAGGCGGCCTGGGGCTTCGTCGATAAGGTCGTAAAAATCACCGGAGACCTCNTGAGCTGGCCGCCAGCGGTTGGCAATCGTCCACCCAGCCAGTCGGGGTATCTCAATCGGGAGCAAACTTTCCTGCACCTGGCGGGCCATTTGCAGTTCCCGCTCGAAGCGCGCTTTTTCGACCGCTACCTGGTACAGGCGAGAAATTTCTATCGCCGGCGCGGTTTGCATGGCAATGGTGTTGAGCAGCTTGAGATCACCGGCAGAGAAGACCTCCCTGCCCTGCCTGACCAGCAGAATTGCGCCGAGGGCGCTCTTTTCGGTTTTTAGGGGCGCGCACAGGATTGAAATCGTTGTTTCGGGCATACTCACGAAGTACTCTGCGCTGGAGACCGCGTTGGCCAAACCGGCTTTTCCGGAGACGAGCGCCTGCTCGACCAGGCAACAAAGGGTAAGCTGCGGTTGGACCTGGCCAGGCAGCGAGACCTGATGAAATTCGTCGCTGCCGGCGTGGAGGAGGAGCGCCAGGCCAAATGTGGCCGGGACCAAGCGCAGCGTTTCTTCGATCGCCAGATGGGCGATGGGTTCAGGCTCCGCTGCAGCGCTCAACCACTCGGTGAGATGGTAGTGGAGGTTTAATTCGCGGTAACGGTCGACCAGTTCGGCAGCCAGCGATTTTTTCTGTGCTTCTTGGGCGGCCAGGAAAGCGAGCAGATCGGCCAGGGCGGCCCCGCCAACGGTGGATTGACCATTGGCCTCAACCCATCCCAGCGACTGGTCATCGTACAGCACCGGAAACCTTTCCCCGGCGGGCATTTCGGATTTGCCAAAAAGAACCCGCCCGAGCGGATCGCAGATATTTATCGAGTTTTCAGGCCCACCCAACAGATGGGTAAGGACGGGATGCAAACCTCCGTGTGGTTTTAGTAATTTTTGAAGAGAAATAGGCGGCATGGGTTAAAGTCCAAGAACCTTTGCGGTAATCGCGATTAATTCATCCGGGTTGAACGGTTTGGTCATGTAGTGGTTCGCGCCAGCTTGCTCGCCTTGCAGACGATCTAACTCCTGTCCTTTGGCAGTAAGAAGGACGATATAGACACCCTCCATTTTCAATTCGTGCTTGATTGTTGTACACACATCAAAGCCATTCATTTTCGGCATCATGACATCCAGAAAGACCAGGTTTGGTCTTTCGTCCTGGATGATTTTTAAAGCTTTTACGCCATTTTCGGCGGTCAGGAACTCGATCCCTTGGTCCTCAAAATTTTCCAGGGTTTGTTCGATCAGCAAGCGGTTGAAGGCTTCATCATCAGCTATGAGTACTTTGGACGGCATCTTTCCTCCATAATCTGCCCGGCGCAGCGATTCAAATCCAAAGGATGCAGGTTGGTTATCCACCAAAGGATCAACCTGGCGGCTCGCCCACCGGCAGTGAAAAATAAAATGTGCTGCCCTGGCCAAGTTCGCTTTCCAGCCATATCCTCCCGCCGTGGTATTCAATAATTTCTTTGCAGATTGAAAGGCCTAATCCGGTTCCTTGAGGCTTATCCGTCAGGGTATCACCCACCTGTTTAAATTTATCGAATACCTGGGACTGGTCCACCACGGCGATGCCAATGCCCTGGTCTTTTATACTGACAACGACCTCACCATTTTGGGCGTAAGCCTTGCATTGGATTGCACCCTGGCCGGAAAACTTGACAGCATTCGAGATCAAGTTAATCATCACCTGTTCCAGGCGGTCGCGGTCGCCGGTGATCTCCGGTAGGGCTTCGGAGATTTCCTCTACATAGTTGAGGTCTTTGCTTTCGAACAGCGACGAGGTTGCAGCGGCTGCCAGGCGGAGCACTTCACCCATCTGGAGGGATTCCATTTGCCAGTCCAGCTTACCAGCACTAATTTTTTCCAGGTCTAACAGGTCGTTGATCAAGTTTGTCAGCCGGTTGCTCTCCGCCAGGATGATGTTCAAATTGTCGTTTACCTGTCCGACTACCCGTTCCAGGCGAGGATCATCCATGGACAAAGCCGGCAAAATCCGTTCCTGGAGTCGCATTTGAGTAATGCGGGCGAAGCCCAAGATCGAGGTGAGCGGGGTACGCAATTCGTGGCTGACATTGGCAAGGAAAGCGCTTTTAGCCTCGTTGGCTGCTTCCGCCACGGCGCGAGCTTCCTTCGTGCTGGTGTACAGGCGAGCGTTATCCAACGCAATGGAGGCCAGGTGCGCAAAGCGAGTCAGTTGGTCGATTTCGTTCTCCCCAAAAGTGCTGTAGGTTTCACAATCCTGGCAATCGTAAGCCAGGCCCAATACACCCACCACCTGAGTGCCGGATGTCAACGGGACGCCCACCGAGCTGCTGACCAGGTTATATTCGAAATCGATGATCCGCTCAGCCCATTGGTCGTAATCATTGACCACCATCGGCTTTCCGGTTTGCCAAACCTTACCTGCCAGGCCTTCTCCAGGCTTGATCTGCCGGCCGACCAGGCGGTTGTATACCCCAATCCCAACCTGCCATTTGTTAACTTCTGCGCCTGGTTCACCATAAATGATGAACCCGTGTTGGGTATTCATTAACCGGCCGGCGCGCCGGACCAAATCCTCCAAAAGTTCCTTCAAATCCAGTCGTCCGATCAAATTAAGGGTGGTTTCATGCAGCGCTTCCAGGTAAACGTTTTGGCCTTGCACGCTTTGCTGGGCGAGGACCCGCAGGGCTATCTCTTCCTCCAGGCGCGCGTTCGCCTGCACCAGATCGTTGGTTCGTTCGGCCACCTTCTTTTCAAGCTGCTCGTAGAGAATCCGCAATTGGCTGGTCATTTCGTTAAACGCCTGGGCGAGCAGCCCGACCTCATCGTCGGTCATTAAAGGAGCAGTCTGAGAAAGGTCGCCGGCAGCGATCTTTCGGGCAGTGTGAGTGATTGCCAGGATCGGTTGAGCAATCCGGCTAGCCAGCATGGAAGCGACCCCGCCAAGCAGTATCGAGGAGATAAATCCTACGCCGAAAATATTGATCGCCAACTGGCGGGCCGGGGCGAATGCTTCTTCCTGGCTTAACTCGGTTATCAACGCCACACCGCGCTCTTCCAACCAGTGGTAATCGCCGATGACTGGGATCCCCTGGTAATTAGCGTACAGCCCTGCGCCATCCTGGCTGCTGAGGGCCAAATCAATCCCGAGAGAACGGACATTGCCGCCCGCAGGTCCCTGGAGGTTGAACCGCGCGGCCGAGACGAACTCGTAGTCGCGGTTGACCAGGTAGGTTTCCCCGCTTTCACCCAGGCCGGTCCGTTCGAGAATGATGTGGTCGATGCGAGCCAGGTTCAGGTTCCCGGCCAGTACCCCGACCCGGCGCCTGTCTTGGTTGAAGAGCGGTGTGGCGACGGTAATCGTCGGACGGTTGGTCTCCGGTGATGTGTATACCGGTTGGACATAGGTACTCGATAAGCCTTGATTAAAAAAAAGGTCTTCAGCATGCGACTGGCCTTCGCGGGAGGGCTGAGTCGAAAGGAGCACATTACCGTCAAGGTCTAAAATAAACAGCTCATCCAAATCGGAAATGCTGGTTACTACATAATTTAGATATTCACCCAGGGCGGAATAGGCGGACTGGCTTTCGCTGTCGTTGCTGGTTTCACCCAGTAAGAGGCCGGCCTGGGTTCGTACTTCCAATTGCCAGGCAGTAAAATCCAGGTTTAGCCGCTGCTGGTTGACCCAGCGATTAAGCCCATCTTCTTTTAAAACAGAGACGGCCCGCAAGCGCTCGAAAGCCGATTGGGTCAGGCTGCGCCTGGCCTGGACATAGGCCAGGTAGCTAACGAGTGCGATTGTCAGCAGGAGCAGGAGAACAAAAGTCATCACCAGGCGAGCCATCAGGCTATTTTTTAGAAATCGAAGCAAGGCACTCATTCTTGGTCTCCACGGTTGGCTTTAGGGAAACTGTTCTAATGTATCGATGTCGTAGTTGGCAGCCCAACTGGTGAAGTCGCCCTGGAAGTATTTTTGTGAGAGCTCCAGCAGGGTGCCGTCGTTGTGCATACCCTGGATAACTTCGGTGAGCTTGCGGACGAGCGGGACGGGATCGCTGCTGCCGAATTTATCGACAACGATACCGGAATAATCGTGATATACAACCTCATCAAGCCGCCGGATAGGTAAACCGTTTTGGATAGCGCTATCGCCAGAATCCGGGTCGGTTATCACGGCGTCTAGATGAAGGCCATCCCCCAGGGCTAAGTCGGCCAAGGCGGAGGTGTCGGTGTCATAACCCACCACGACCGCGTCCTGGATGAGGTATTCGATTTTTACCCCCGGGATCGATAACGTTCCATTCAGGTAGGATTCGTAGGCGCAGCCGGTACACACGCCAATCCGTTTGGTGGACAAGTCTCTTAGATTTTTGAAAGTTTGGTTTTCGTTGTGGACCAAAACCACAGCTTCACCGCTGATATAAGGGTGGGTAAAATAAAGAAGGTTCATCCGCTCTTCGGTTATTACCATCGAACCCACATGGATGTCCCAGCGGTCATTCCAATTTCCGGCGACAATTTGGCTCCATGTTGGGGCGACGAAACAGGCCTCCACACCCAAACGACGGGCAATTTCTACCGCGACATCCACGTCGAAGCCAACCCACTGGTTGGCAGTGTACTGGCTCAGATTGCAGAGGGAATTGTCCAGACGCGGCACGTCGCTGCTGAGCTGGGACTGGGGCGGATATTGCGGGTCGGTGGCGATCACCAGAATCCCGCTTTGCAGAACAGAAGCCAGTCTGCCGGCGGGAATTTCGAGGGTTGGCCTGACACCGGTAGTTGGAGTGCAGCCGGTTTGAACCCAGGCGAGGGTGAGGATCGCTAGCAAGATGAGCAGAAAGGTAGGGTGGCGAACTAATCCCCTTCCTGGCTGGTGCTTTATCGTTTTAAATATACCCATGTTGCCAGCCTTTTAACGGAAAGGATGAATGAGCTAGCCGGTAAAAATTACTCCCCGGTGGGAAGTGGAAAAACCTGCCTGCCGTATGGCTTGCCAGCCGGTTGGGCGGACCATCCTATTTTGTTGGGAGGCAGCAGGGAATTTGGGCAGCTTGGAAAACCCATTGCCCGGAACTTTAATGGGTGTGCAGGCCGGGGAACAGGATTTACCCAACCTGATGAAAAGGTTGGGATTGAAGATCAATGATCCCCCTGGAAAAAAACCGTATGCCATGCTTTAATAACACCCTCAGCCCTTCGTCTACAAACATTATAGGTCAATAATATCCGAATTACAAATAGGTTTTTATGCTGTCTTTGCCAGGGAGGGTTAATGGGGTGTTGTTTCAATCCACGCTCCCCGTGTGGGGAGCGACCCCTTTCAATAGCCGCCAGCGAATGCAGGATATCTAAGATGGGTTTATCGCTTTTTGGGACTACCGGCAGGGCGCATAAGATGAGGGCAGAGAACTGCTCCTCTGCCCTGCTGTATAGTCGCTTGTGTCGGCGCTCGGGTCGCACCCCAGCGTTGCCCTACCCTCTGCACGAGCACATTGATTCTATCCCTTCAGGAGGTGGGCGCATTTCTAAAGTTATAATGGGATCATTTCTGAAGTTAATTCTTTGGTACAATTTCCAAAGATGGGTGCATTTTTGATGTTAAAGTGGGACCAATTTTCAAGTTAAAAAACAGCATCTCCAGGTTTCTAAACCTGATATGCAACAAGACACAAAAGAAGGAGGTGAATTAGGTGTATCGAACTTGAAGAAAATCTAATCTACTGAATTAACCCCTGAACATAAAACTTTCGCCATCAATCTCGATATAAAGGAGGATAATATGTACCACTTTCGCAGTCTCGTAACGCTTATCTTGGTACTTGTTCTAATTCCTGCCTATTCTGCTCAGGCATCTGCCCCATTACCTCAAAATGGTTCTGAAAACGAGTTTTTGCAGATGGATGCGGAAGAGTATGCATCAGTCATGGGCGTAGGCTTGGAAGAAGCGCAACAGCGTCTTTCCTTTCAGGCAGAGATTGGCAACATAAATGAACGGTTGTTGAAAGAGGCTGGAGATCTTTATGGGGGTATTGTCATCGAGCATCAGCCCAACTACCGGGTTGTCCTTCAAGCTACAAAAGACGCCGATGCGCTGGTTGGGAAATTTACACAACAAAGCTCATTCGCAACATATGTCGAGCCGCGCACGGTGGTAGCCACTTTACTCGAGTTGGAAAATGCCCGCGCGAAAGGAGCGAAGATTGCTGAAGACCTAGGCATTCAGGTGACCAGTGGGGTCGATGTAGCGAAAAACAAGGCTATCCTCTACGTTTTAAGCAAGGATCGACTGATTGACGCGATCAACAGAAAAGGCTTACGGTTACCCGAAAGCCTTCTGGTGGAGGAAGTTCAAGACCTCCCCACCAAAACCACAATTTTGTACGGCGGTGTTGCACTGACGTCACCAATCTGTACCCCTCCAATGGTTTACGCGGGAATTACGCTAACGACCGGGGATAGAGTTCTAAGTAATGGACGGGACATTCAATGGGGGTATTCTACCCGGTCTACCGATACTGTGAGTCCAATCTTTTACGATGGCAGAGGGACGCGGTCGGTGACAGCCAAAAAGTATATCCAAAATATGGTGGTTGGTGAATGGGTATGTAAATATGGAAGAGCTACTGGGCATTCTTGCGGTACAATTAACATACTTTACTTTGACAGCGTCAATGTGGTTGTAAAGGGTACGGTTGTTCAGCCCGGGGATAGCGGAGGCCCATGGTTCTATAATAATACGGCCTATGGAACGACAATATCTAACGTTACGTTTAAGGATGGTACGATGGGATCCTGCTTCGGTCCTATTAACACGATTGAACGGATGAACAGGGGATATGTGCGTATTCTAATCCAGTGATATGAAGTGCGCTCATTATACCCGATTCGGAAGATCGGGTTTCTAGGTAAAGTTCTAAAAGCCCGAATTTACCCTAGACTGGTTAAAAGGTATCTGGGATGCTCATTCATGGCACTTGATCACAGTCTCTACCCCAGCAGAATCTGTGAAGAGAAGATGATGCATCGATTTGTTTTTTTAAGAATCCACTCTTTATTTCTCTATTGGGTATGTTTTTGATTTTCGCGAAAGAGAATCCTGGAGAGGATTGGAACGAAAGGAGCACCAAAAGAAACTGATGCGGAAATTTGGGCGTTTTTTCTTTTTCTCTGTTCTGCTCATTTTTGTTTGGATACACCATGGTTGTAGCCAAGCGCAGCCGGAGGCCACGTTATCTATTGCAGATGCGTGGGAAGCACGCGAGCGAATTAACGGCAGTACAGTTACTCTGAGAGGCTACTTTGGAAAATTAGAAGTAGCCCAAACAGTACAGTTGTGTGATCCACCGCGCTGTGATTGCAATATTACCCGGGCATCTCGTATTGGCTTGTTTGATCAAGGGACTATCGAAGCAGTAGCAGCATCTGAGGAGTATCCAAAGAAAATGGTTTCATTGGATTTGATGCAATGCAAAGGGGATCAATGCACAATCCAATGCAGCCCGATTGATCCCGGTAATACGAATGAGCTGGAGGTTACTGGTATTTTCCGAGTCGTGAATTCGGATACGCCTTTTCCCTATCTGCTTCTCAACGTTTCTGAACCGAAAAACATTCGCCAGAAAATAAATGAAAACTGGCAGCCAGTTCCAACTGGAACCTTTGAAGTACCCCTGCCACAACCATAACAGTTCCCAAATGAAACATTTAGTAAGAACGAGCTCAGAAAAGCGATCAATACCAATACAACCAACGCAATACCGATTATCAGAACGAGGCTTATTTCCAAGTATGTAAGCGTCATTTTATATCTTTCCAGTTTTGATGACGAAACGGCTTATTCTTCCAAGTATTTTTTCGTTAGAAAAAGCATCGCTTCTACAACGGCTTTGCGCGTTCCAGGATTAGGTATTTTTGCGACAGCTAATGCAATATCAACAGCTTCCAGCGGAAGATTCTCGGTATCCACGGATCGAACGGCAAAAATCTTCGAAGTTGGCCATCCTGCCAGTTGCAAAAATTCGTTGGGGTTAATTCCATAATGATCCGCCAGCAGAATACAAATATGAATACTTGACCGTTGCCCCTTCAGCACCCTGCGCACACCTTGATGGTCTAATCCGGCGCGTAGGGGGCGACCTGCTGCCATAACCACCCAGTTGTTACCGGCAGTGTTTCAATCCACGCTCCCTGTGTGGGGAGCGACCTGGTATCCACTCATAACCACTATGTTGCCACGGTTCACCCCCACGTGTGTGGGGAATACGTCGCCTCGCTCCCCGGAGAACCACCGATAAGTAGGTTCACCCCCACGTGTGTGGGGAATACTCATAGACGTTGAACTTCTCATTGAATTTGATTCGGTTCACCCCCACGTGTGTGGGGAATACTTTACGGCACTTTGGGTATATAGAACAAATAGAAGGTTCACCCCCACGTGTGTGGGGAATACTGCGCTAATAAACCTAATGCCTCACATTACGGGAGGTTCACCCCCACGTGTGTGGGGAATACGCTGTCGGTTACCTGCGAAGTAGATCGACCCGGAGGTTCACCCCCACGTGTGTGGGGAATACCTCGCCAAGTACTGGGATACGTTCTCCTGTATCGGTTCACCCCCACGTGTGTGGGGAATACAACAGGATAGGGGTATTGGCGTCAATACAGTTTAGGTTCACCCCCACGTGTGTGGGGAATACGTACCAAAGCTCAGCCCGCAGCATATTAGCGACGGTTCACCCCCACGTGTGTGGGGAATACTAGTAGTCCAGAAACAATAGTATATAGGGTTGCAGGTTCACCCCCACGTGTGTGGGGAATACGCAACCTGACGGCCAGGCGATCAGCTCCGGCGTTAGGTTCACCCCCACGTGTGTGGGGAATACTCGCACATATTCCCTCCGGGTATTAAAAACCCACGGTTCACCCCCACGTGTGTGGGGAATACCCATTATTATCAGGTGGGACGATGACGATAACGAGGTTCACCCCCACGTGTGTGGGGAATACGACGTTTGCGGCTGTTTGGTGGATTATAGATTCGGGTTCACCCCCACGTGTGTGGGGAATACGCGGTTGCGGCGGTCGGCGGGCGCGCCTGGTGGGGGTTCACCCCCACGTGTGTGGGGAATACTATTTACGACGTTGTAAAACTCTCCCCAGTCTCTCGGTTCACCCCCACGTGTGTGGGGAATACTCTTTGACCGATGTTTGCGTTTCAACTCCATGATAGGTTCACCCCCACGTGTGTGGGGAATACTAATTTACTGCGGGCAACCCGAACGTATCCAGTAGGTTCACCCCCACGTGTGTGGGGAATACAACCGATACAATAACATATCGAAGCCCCAAGACGGTTCACCCCCACGTGTGTGGGGAATACAAAACAGGGGATGGGTCAAGGGAAGGGCTTCCCGGTTCACCCCCACGTGTGTGGGGAATACGGTTCTTCGGGGAGCGAGGCGACGGTAACCGAGAGGTTCACCCCCACGTGTGTGGGGAATACAGCCAGTCGTTCGAAAGTATGCAGCTGCTGGAAGGTTCACCCCCACGTGTGTGGGGAATACTAAGCGGTTTTTGCGGCAGGTAGCAGATTACATGGTTCACCCCCACGTGTGTGGGGAATACGTTCAAGCGGCAATGCCGACAATAACACAAGTACCGGTTCACCCCCACGTGTGTGGGGAATACTACCTGTAACCCTTTAACATTTATCACTCCATTAGGTTCACCCCCACGTGTGTGGGGAATACGTAAACTCCAGTATCCGCTCCTCCTCTCCAAAGTCGGTTCACCCCCACGTGTGTGGGGAATACCCTTCGTTAACAAAAAAATCAGCGGTTTTCCAATATCCGTCGTAATTGAACTTTATCCAGGCACTCCGCCACCTCCTGAATCAATTGTACTCCTTCCCAATCTACTACCGTCCGGTTGGTCTCCCCTTCCACCCGCATGGCAAATCCCTGCTCATTATTCGTCGACCATGCCTGAAAAACTGATCCCACTCCTTTCCGATCGACGCATTTTTGCCACAATCGATCCCTGACCATTGCATTGACATCTCCAACATACACCCCCGTTTTGACTTCCAACAACCAGCGGGTCAACTCTCCGCGCAATGCCACAGATACTTTTTCCAACACCATCACAATCATGGTTTATTCACCCGGCACAATTTCACCCGGCTGCCACCAATCCACCGGAAGACTTAAATCTTCGTCGAGGACATTGTACTCATTGCGGTCTTCGATGTGCAGTAAGCGATCGATATCCGGCAGGATGCGCCGCAACAGTTTTTCTTGCCGGAACAATTCCCGGCAGGTTTCTCGGGTTCGTTTTTCGATTTTCTCGCTTCCCTGGGCGGCGGTATAGAACGCTGCCGGAATGGTGAATTCTGTTTTGTACAGGTCGGCAATATCATAAACGAAGGAAAGATGCAACCTGGTATGCAGAAAGCCCAAGCCCGGCGAATAGCCGCCCGAAACGATGGCAGCATGGCAAATCCCATTTAACAAGGCATTCGCAGCCGAAAGCGCCCGGTTAACCGGGTCGGCGTTTGCCCAGTTCGAGCGGTCGTACTTGCGTCCCTGCCATTTCACCCCAAACTTTCGACTGGCTTCCGCATACGCATTTCTGACTCGCGCGCCTTCCTTGCCGCGAATTTGCTCCAGACTCAAACCCGCTTCGAGCGGATACCCAAAGCGCATTTCGTACATGCGCATCACCACCTCCAGACGAGCGTGCGGGTCGCAGACCAATTCAGCCTGTTTTAACAAATGCGCCGCCCGGCGAGTCTCGCCGTTGCCCTGGGCATAAAATTTATTGGCGTCCTCTCCCGCCCAAACCACACTGGTGCCATTTTGCGCCAGAAGCACCACCGCTGCATGAGTCAGGCTGGTGCCCGGACCCAGCAGCAACAAGCACAAATTGGCAATGGGCAGCAGGGTACGCCCGGTTTGTTGCAAGACCAGCAAGGCGGATTTATCCCTTTCAATAACTGCGTGTTCGATATACAGGTATGAAAGGCTGTCGCGCAGCTTTGGTAAGAGATGCAGATCGTCCATCATTTCCCGCTTCCTGTTCCGCTATGTACAGGGGGTTGAAATCTTATCAGCCCCCTGTACAGTATTTCGATTAATTCACCCGCGCGATGGAGAGCAGTCCGAAACCGAAGCCCTTGGCGGAGCCTATTCCCGCGGCAATGGCTGCCTCGAACTCCGGCACGTCGGTCACCTCCAAGAGACCGTCGAATTGAACCATGACCAATTTCAGCGTGTGTTTCCGTTTGCCGTTAACCAACTTGCCTTCAAACCTGTCGCCGGGTTTGATCTGCAGCGCGCGCAGGGAAAATCCGTGCTGGCCGGCTTTGCGCTTAAACCAGGCTTCCTGTTCCTCGACTTTATAAATTCCCACCCGCTTGCCATTTTCATTGTCCGCATCCTTGAGTTTGCGGGTTGGGTTCGCCACCAACCGGAAAGCAAACACCTGCCCGGTTTCGACACGCAGCTGAAACGGTTTGCTTTCAGCGGGCTGAAGCAGGTAACCGCTTTCCCACACGGGTTGCCAGTCCGGCTGCAGCTGAGACTGGACTAAAACGGACAAATACGGTGGCTGCTGACGGACCTCCAGCCGGTAGAGTACCCGGCCCTGCTGCTTGATGCCATCCGGAAAGCCGCTCATGATGGTGCGGTGCATTTCGTACGGGTTGGATAATTCCGCCTGCACCTGACGTGAACGTGGATTCAATAGCAGTTTGGATAGGATCATTACAACACCTCCTCTGCCATTTGGGTTGGGGCAGGCAGCATGCGGGTGGTAACCCGCCGGCTGGAAAAACGCCGCTCGGCGAAGGACAGCGGCACATCCGGCCGCGCCTGCTCGCCAGCAGGATGTTCGATAACCATGCGCACCTGTTGAAGCGCTCTGCCGGTTTTCCAAGCGCAAATCCAACCGTAGTTTTGCAAGGCATCCTCAAGCGAAACACCGGCGCGGATACCGTCACGCATCCAGACCGGCGCAGCAGGGACAAAGGCTTTGCGCCCTAAAAAGATCTGCCAGATGGGGTGCTGCAAGGCGTGTTGAATTTGTTCGAGCAAGGCAACCGTCTCGCCTTCCAATCCTACCAGAAAGGCAGCGTTTGCCAGGTAATAACGATTTGAAGGCAGGCTGTCTTTGGTGCCCTTTGCATTTGCTTCGAGGACGTTCTGGGCAATGTGATAATCGCGGCGGAGACTGCCCTCGCGGTCCACCCGAACTCCCATTCGCAGGCAGATCAAATCATCCAGCGCCGCCTGGCGCGGGCGACCCAGCGCGGCACAGATCAACCCAATAACCCCGCTTTTGGATGGTTCCAAGCCGCTGTCGCGAATGCTATAGTTGCTTTGCACACCCCAAGATTGCAATGGCGCAATCAGGCGAATCAATAACGTATTCATAGACCTACTCCTGGGGCAAATGTTGAAGCACTGCCACCACCCACTCCGCCATCGAAGATACCCGGGCATTCTTAAGGTGCGTCAAACCCTCCTGCCCATCCAGACAGGCAACAATCGGCGTGGCTGAGGAGGGATAGAAGCCGCTCAACTTTGCCCAGTACGCATCCAGCGCTGCAATTGAAGCCTCCACTAGGCTTTTTTGAGCGTTGGCATGGACCGGTTTTTCGAAGGCATTTGCCATCGACCAGCACAGACCATCCTGGCGCACGACTGCCATGAGGAAGGAGGGCGGATTTTGAGCAGCGTGACTGTTTTGTTTGCCAGTCGGCACTGCAAATACGCTGGCGTACAGGAATCCCTGGACGGTCTTGCGCGCCAGTTCCACATCTCTGTTTAAATTGGCGACCAGCTGGTTAAAATCGATGACGGAATAGCGGTAAAAACAGGCGCTGTTAAACCCGCCTACGCCTAACATGCCCGCGCCGGTTTCCTCACCAGGCTGCAGATCGTCCACCGCCGTGAAGAAATCCAGTTCCATATTAACCCGGTGGGTGGAAATCGCATGGGCGACCTGGCAGGCAGCATCCAGGTTGGTTTCAGGGCGATCGGCAAGCATACGCCCAAACAGGGAAATATCCGGCGCACCGGGGCGTTTTTTATTGTTTTTGGCAATTTCATCTGCCAGCTTCTTGATATTCGCATCGGTATCGCCAATTTCCATAAGCCGGGCAGTAATTTCTTCCAGTTCCGCCTGACTCAGGAACAGCATTACCACGGTGCGATTCTTGTCCAGATTGTTCTTTTTGCTGCTGTACGCCCTGGCAAATTCGGTCGCGCGGTGTTGGGCTTTTTCGCCATCCAAGCCGGCGCTGGTCAACAGTTTGACCAGCGCATCGATCATCAACTTGGTACGCTGGCTGACCGGCACACCGGTATACTCCTGGAAATGCGAATCCAGACGGGTGGCGCGTTTAATACATTGCGATGAAATGCGCGCCCGGCGCACGCCGCCAAATTCACAATCTTTCGGGTTGTTGGTGTCATCCCGATTGAGATTGGACGGAGCAAAATTTTGGATGAGATGAAGTTCGATCAACATGAGATTTCCTCCTGAGGGTGATGGTTTACTGATTCTCTTTACTGACGATTGGCTGATAAGCCCAAAATCCGTTTGCCCATTTTCGTTGGGTGTACTTATCGGGGTGGTCCCATCGCAACAGATCCTTGAACAGGCTGAACCAGTTGATGGGAATTTCGTTCGACTTCAAAAAGCTGACCGCCTGGCGCAAGTAGTCCGGCAAGTCTTGATAGTGGGCGTTGAGCAGGACGGTGAAGCGCCGTTCGGTGGCAGTGCTCTCGGTCATTTTGGCTGCGGCTTCCGCCATGTGATTGCCAAAATTCCCTTTTTCGGTGTGCATTGGATGAAAGGCGTACAACGACGCGATCAGGTAGTACAGTTTTTCGCGCTCGCCGCCGCGTTCCTCGTCGGGTACAAAACGGGCAATTATGCGGTACATGTTGGCATCTTCCCCGGGCGGCAGGGTCAGCCCGCGCCGCAGGATTGCCAGTTCGTGCCGGTTATACTCGGTATTGAGTCCCAACAAGTATTTTAGAAAATGAACCTGGTTGGTATCAAGTAGGGATGGCATCCTTTTCCTCCTGATTGTGCGGATTGATTAGTTTGTTGATTCCGCTCAACAACTGTACACGGGCTAATGCCGCCGCCTTGAGGGCTTTGGCATGATATCCGCAAATTTCGGTTGTCTGTTCGAAAGCGCCCATCACAGCCTGGCGGAGTTGCTCCGTCCATCGTTGGAATGCCCCTTGGCTGTCTTGGGGCAATTCATCCAGGAAATGATAGAAAGGGAGCTCGAGTTTATTCCAGTATTGGCTTTCTGCCTCCCAATGTGACATGAGCTTTTTCACGTCCTTTGGATCTTGTTTTCGTCCACCGTCTTTATTGGCATCTTCGGGTAGCAGCAGCAACGCCAGGTAGCGCAATGTCCCCCACAACTGATTGCAAAGTTTCTGCGCCAGGTCGAGGGCATGTTCCAGCTTTTGAGTTAATTCCTCGTTGTTCAACAGGTGGTCGGAAAATTCGAATTGCTCGCCGCGGTAAAATAAGACCTTTTGCTTACCCGGCTCGGTGGACATGCCGTAAGCAGCGAGTTTTATTTTTTGCTCCGGGAGATAGCTGTTGGAAATCAACTCATTTGCCCATATCAATGCCTGCGGGTTCAGATTGCCCGCTCGCAGGTTGAGAATTGCGAAACTGTCGCGCCACAAAGCCCGTCCTTCCACGAAACGCTGGATTTTGCGCCCATCCTTCTCCAGGCGGTAATGGTGCATTGGATTACGCTGCTGGGTGTTCAACACCAAACCGGGCGCCGTACAAACCTCCTCAACCACCGTTTTTCCTTGCCACAGGGAAGGGAACAGCATGATGCGCCGGTTCTGCCAGGTTAAAAAGTCGAGATAACCCAGTGGGATGCTGCGCTTCGGCAAGTAAGGATCGTTCATCTCCCAGACAGGCAGGTCGGGCAACTCACCGTGGAACGGGATCGGCTCGAACCGGTTGTAACGCACCAGGTTCAGCATCAGGCTTTGGAACAGGTTGCGTCCTTGCAGGAAAAAGACCACCCCCCGTGCACAAGAAGCATCGTTGTAGAACAAGCGCAGCTGAGGGTGGCAAATCCCGGCAAGCCCAAACGAATGGGTTGTGATCAACACCTGGGCAGCATACGCCGGCGAGAGCGTCGCAGGCTTTGTATCGAGATTGTGATTGTACAGGGTGTTCGGGTCGCCGCCTGCCACCAGGAACAATAGCGCATTAGCCGGTTTCGTCTCAACTTGAGGGTGGCGATTCTGCATAAAAGGACGTTCGGGCGAAAACAGATCGAAACGATTGTGCCAGCGGGCAAAGTAGGTTCTGATAGGTTGCGGGTCGAAATTTCCCGCCAGCCAGAGACGGTGCCACTCGGCATCACTGGAAGGTCCAAAAATGCGATGCAGTATGGCGAGCAGCAAACGATACAGCGCCGCAGTGGCATGGGGAAAGGTCGCGCTGAGGTGACTGTACTGATGCGCATTGACCAGTACCTCCGCAAGCGCGACATCCCGTGCTGCGCCGTTGGAATCCATAGCTGGAATCCAGGGTTGGTCGATCAAATTGAATTCATGCTCCATATTTCCTCCTTTTGATGGATATCATTTGCTCGTTTATCTCTTGCTCGTGTTGGTCGAGCAAGAACACTCACACAAAAATACGGAGTTTTCCGGAATTTCCATTAATCGTGCACGATACCCGGGTGACCCCATAATTAGGGAAGAACCATTTTATAATTAATTGTTATAAGGATTTGCGAAATACTCATTTGCCAGCTCTATTCCTGGGTTATGTACAAACCCAAATCCGGGTGCAAAGCCACGGTTCTTTTTTCGTTTATGGCGCAGCGACCATCGCGGAAAATCAGCGAGTGAGCATATCGCAATGGGGCAATATCTCGCCATGCCTTGGGCGGCGTCTGCTCCATAAAATGCTTGACGACCTCGTAGTGGCTGACCGTAACCATCGAACGCAAAGCGTGTTCGAGCAATGCCCCACGCGGCGGTTGAGTGAGATCGAACCCAACATTACCGTCCAGCAGGTGAATACGTCCATCGTCCTGTTCCACCATGCAAACCAATTGGACGGTGGGGTGTGTATCGCGAGTCAATGCCTGTAAATCCCGGTGGGTTTTGGGATTATCCTCGTCCAGCTCAATATGGCCGCTGCCCATCAGATTAGAATAATCCACATCGCCAATCAAACGATTGAAAGCCGCTGTTGTGAGTGAATCATCTTTTCGGCTCATCTTTTGAAAGAGCCCGTCGATTTTTGTCTGTTGAGCGTCGCTCAATCCAGCAATCGGTGGTGGAGCATACACTGCTTCGATCAAATCATCGGTATCTTTTGGCAGCCATAGCGTATTGATTTTGCGCATTACAAAATAAGATCGCTGGAGAATATATTCGGCATAAACATAGCGATCACTGCCAAATTTTGCCAAGCCATCCTCGCCCAGTTCTGGCATGCAAATGAAGCATTTGGGTTGAGATAACCCAACCGGACGGTTTGGCGGGTATGGCGACTGGCTATGGCGGTGTAAACGTCCGATGCGTTGAATGAGCAAATCGACCGGCGCCATATCCGTAATCAACAAATCGAAATCCAGGTCGAGGCTTTGCTCGATGACCTGTGTGGCAATAACTACCCCACGACGGGGCAATGCTGGCGTCGAATCGAGTTTTCCAAACGCCTTGATCACCCGTTTTTCGCGCGCTTCTCGCCAGAAGTACGGAAATCGCGAATGGAACAAGATCACTTCGTCTGGATCAAATATTCCCGCGCCGGTCACCTCCTGATATACCCTTTGAGCGCGACCAACGGTATTACAAATGACCGCAGCACAACCGCCTTCCACCAGATGATTTTGCAGCTGAGCGATGATGGTATCCGCTTGGTGGTTAATGTGTTCAATGTGGATATACCTGGATTCGAATACGCCGATACAATCCGTGTGGATGGATTTATTTTCGTTAAAACTTACCCGTGGAAAATCGACCGGGTTATCGTCGTTCATCAATCCGGAGTCATAGGCTGCCAATAACTCATGGCGGTTCTTTTGCGGCAGTGTCGCGGAAAGAATGATGACCGCAGTGCCAATTGCCCGCAGCCATGCCAGCAAACGTTTGAAAATCTCCACCATATAAACATCGTAAGCATGAACCTCGTCGAAGATGATCACTTTGCGGAACAGCCCAAACAGACGCAGGAAGAAATGACGGGTTTGCAATACACTGAAAAAGGTTTGATCAACAGTCCCCACGCCAAATGGCGCCAGCAAGGTACGCTTACGCGGCGTAAACCATGCCATCGCATTGACCCCCGAGTGAGTTCCTTCATCATCGGATATTGCGCTTACCAACAATTTTTTATAGTCCGTGTGAATCAAGGCATTGCCGTGAACCAGGTGTAGGTTAATCGATTGTTCAGGAAACCGATTGCGTAAATACTTCTCTATTCGCTCAAACATCTGATTGCTGGTTGCCTGGGTCGGCATGGCAACATAACATCCTCTCAAACCCGCTTGGCTTATTAACCGATCCGCCACAAACAAGGCTGCTTCCGTTTTACCGCTGCCGGTTGGGGCTTCCAGGATCATCAAAAACGGTTCCCGGGCTGATTCGGCAAGTTCAATTACCTTTTTCTGGAGAGGATTTGGCTGAAACGGGAAAAGATCCGCAAAACTACGGTCGCTATGGTCTGGTTTCCACCCTATCCAACCCGAAATTTGCAATGCATCGTTGGCGCGTTGCTGCGATGTCAACCAATATTGTTCGACCGATTCGAAGGCGGGTTCGTAAATAAAATATTGGCTTTGCGAAGCCAGCCAATCGGCGGTCACAAAAAAACCGGACAGCACACCAAAAAACGCATTTGAATCTGTAGTGGAGAGTTGAAGATTCACTTGCGCCGGCGGTTTAAAGATCGCCCGTACTGCTTCAAGTAATTCGAGACGTGCAGCATGCCAGGCCAGGTCACCCAGATTGGCGGCTTTATACGTTGTCGCAAGAATTTCACTGTGCGATGGAAACACGCCATGATGCCCGCCGATACCCAGCAGAAAATTATTGAACGCCTTTTGGGGGGTTACCTGAAGATGATCCTTTAAATCCTTGAGAATCCACACGCTGAGCAGGCTGTGATGGCGAATTTCTAATTTTGTAATCGGGGAAAAACTGTACCCGGCCGCCTTCAGTTTGACGACGGCGGGCTCGCATTTCAACTGAAACGATGGAGTGGCTTTGCCTATATCGTGCAACGCCGTCCAGAATCCGATTAATCGGACAGCATCCTCCATTGACAGATTCAGCCAAGCCGATATCTTTTGACGGGCATCCTTTGTTAAACCATGCTGCCACAAGCCCTGGGCGACAACACCGCTGTCGATCATGTGACAGATCAGCGGATGGATTTCACCTTCATCGTTCCATTTGGCTGCGAATTCCTTCATCGGGATCGTATCCTTTTATGGATATCAAGCTGTATTTCCATCGAATTTATATGGGCGAATCTTCATACAATTTAACCAATTCTCTGGCATTTCCAGCCATGTCGGAACGCAATTTTTCCGGCCCCAACACCTCCACGTCCGCTCCCCAACCGCGGATCCAGGGCATCATCTCCTGTGGTTCGGCAATCCACGCGCGCCAGAGCAGGCTGCCATCATCCATTTTGGTCACCTGCTCTGAGCGGTGCCAGCGGGTCTCCCCTACCCGTCGCGCTACCCGCGGCCTAAATTTTAAAATAACCTCAATCGGTTGTTCCTCTGTGTACCAGATGCCCCAGGCATCTTTCAGCAGCTCGCCTGGGTTAAAGTCCTCCGGAATGGTATAGACATCGCGGAGCAGATCGATCCGTTCGATGCGCTCGACCTTTAGGGTCCGCAAGGCTCCTGGCGGTTCGCGCCAGCCAATTGCATGTACCGCCTGACCGATAGCATACGGCTCGATGAAGTAAGTGGCAAAACGATATTCGCTCACCTGGTTATCCTCTTTACGATGCCAGATCTTCACCACCTGCTCCTGAGCCCAGGCCAGAGTCAGGGTTTCTAAAGAGCGCAGATAGTTTGGGTCTTTCCGTTGCCCGGGATCGTCCATCCCGTCTGCGCTTTGAAGCAAATGAGCACTGATTTTGGGGGCCAGTCTTTCCAACGCCTGACCCAGCTTGCGCAGCGCTGCCGCCGCATGGGGGTTTTGGCGTTCCATCCGTGTTGCGAGCAGGCGGGTCGCCAGATGAACCGCCATCGCCTCATTGAGCGAGAAGCGCACATTGAGCAAATAGGCCTGCGGGTCCACCTTCCAGCGGCCGCCATCCAGGTCATCAATGTAAATGTGCCCCGGCAGTGACGGTGGGTAACGCGAGATTGTCGAGCGGTTCACGCTCAACCGGCGCGCAATTTCGGACTGAGTGAGTCCTTCGGCGTGGGCTAACAGCAGATGTTCGATTTGACGGATGCGTTCAGCCTTTTTTTCGGATGGGTTCATCGCACCTCTAGAAATATTAAGTTGCGGGTAAAACTACTTTTTTCCTGCGCCCAGTCCATGGGTGTCCAAATATGAGCGCAACAAATCAGTTTATATACTATAATAATCCTATATTGTTGTGGGTTAAGCAACACTCAGGAGAAATAAAATTATGGGTAAAAAACCTACGGAAATTTGAGGCTGGAGCGGATTTGCGCAATTCCGCTCCACATGCCGGGGTTAAATGCCGGGCGCCATCCTCATTATACCCAGGTTTGCCCGTATTCCACCCTTACAGGTGGTTAGCAACCTTTGCCATCCAATTTTTATACCGTCCAGCCGACAGGAGTAGGTTGGGTGGTATGGGTTTCAGGTAACATCCACCGCAGGATAGCCGGGCGGAATGCCAACCGCCGCATACCACCCAACTCGACCCATAAACAAAACGTTGGGTTTTTGGGAAACGACCCTAACCCTTCACCAATTGCAACATCCCCAAAACCCAACCTACACTGACCCCTTCTCACAGGTGAATTAAGTATCTGTCACTGCGGGGAGGGCGGGATTCGAATAGCACACCCCTCCGGGTGCCGGCGGTCGTGGGTTGGTTCTGTCACTGCGGGGAGGGCGGGATTCGAACCCGCGGTCGAGGTTTAAAGCCCCGACAACCGCTTAGCAGGCGGCCCCATTCAGCCACTCTGGCACCTCCCCAATTTCATCGGCAGATTTTAGTTGTGCGACCGAAATGAGCAACCTGTTGGTGTTTCCGATCCTATTTCTAAAATCGCCAGGCGGAGGGAGAGGGATTCGAACCCACGGTGGGTTGCCCCACACCTGTTTTCAAGACAGGCGCCTTAAACCTCTCGGCCATCCCTCCAGATTGGAGGTTTTCCCTCCAGGCAGTTCATTTTATCATAAATTGCTCGAAGGGTTGTGCGGTTTTCAAGTGGTTAACCGATCGATCCAAGGCGGAACCTTCGACCACCGAAAAATTCTCGAACCCAATTTGTTATCGCCCAACTCAAAATGATGCGCCGATTGCGCGCACCTTTTTGTCAACTTATTTTGGCATCGGATTGGTATCGGCCCATTCAGAACCGAGCGCGATGACAATATCGTAGGCTGCGTTAGGATCGAAGCGATTGAAAATGCGCGGGTTGCTCAATCCCATTACTTCACTTAAAAATCGGACCGTGTAGGGTTTTCCATTGTAGAGAAAGATGGTCGTGTTTCTATATAGTTGGTCCGCGTTGGTTTCTTCCACCACATTGATCCCCTGTTCGCGCAGCCATTCGCTGGTCATGCCAGCCAGCCCTGGTGTGCTGGAACCGTTCTGGACCGAAACCCGCGCCTGTTCAACTTCCATCAGGGTTTTTATATCTTCCGCCACAGCCACCGGGCCAACCGGTCCACCGCTGGTAAAGATCTCATCGCGAACCAGGCGGATTTTATCCGGAATCGGTTTGAGAATATCCAAACCATCCGGTGATATGCCAAATTCCACCGTGTCGGTGCCGAGCACCCCGCGCTTGATATTTTGTTCCGGAATTTGTAAAGCCAGGCGGGCCAGCTTAAAGATCTCGTCCGGGGTCATGTTGGTGCGCACACCCGAGCTGAGTTCGCGGTAGAGCACCGGTGCTCTACTGAGCAGCAGCGGCAGCATGTCAAAGGTCAAGATGCGGTCGCGAACTGCGATGACCACTTGCTGCTGGCGGCGGGCACGGTCGAAATCTCCACCTTCGGTGTAACGGTTGCGGGCGTAAGCCAGGGCAATATCGCCTGGCAAGGTCACCCGGCCGGGATAGAGCTTAATTTTTTGATTGCTGCCGATGATAACAACTTCGATCTCTTCCTCGATATCCAGTTTTACGCCCTCGATCTCGTCGATGAAGCGCACAAAAGCCTCAAAGTCAACCTGGGCGTAATAATTAATATGGACACCCAGGAACTGTTTAACAGTCTCCATCGCCAACCCAGGCCCTCCACCCGGCAATTTATGCAGCTCGCCAAAATAATAGGCCTGGTTAATCTTGTAATAATCGTACCCGGGGATATTGACCCACATATCGCGCGGAATCGAGAGCATCCCGGCAGTATTGCTGACCGGGTCGAGGGTGAAGAGGATCATGGTATCGGTACGCGGGACTTCTCCGGCTTCCCAATCACGAAAATCGAGCCCCATAAACAGAATCGTCACCCGGTTCTTGCCATCCCATGGATCAGCTTTGGGTCCGGTAATCGGCTGTAGGACGACATCGCCGGACAGGGTCGGGTTACTTTCCGAGCGGGTTTCAAGGGGAATACCGTCGAGCGGGGTGGCAGCCCAACTTTTAAACACATCGCGCGCCACATTGAAGAGCACGATGCCGGTTACGAGCGTCAAAATAATAAAAACGCCCAGAACGATCAACGTCAGGCGATCCACAGGAGCTTTGTGCTTTGTGGCCATGCGGTGCGTTCGATTTGCCATAATTCTTTTTCTAATCCGTGTGTTCGTATTGTCTTGCCCATTCAGGGTGCAAGTTCAATACCATTCATTGCCTGGACCGATTATACGCCAGAATCCTATTCCATTGGAGGCGGGGGTACCGCTAATTGCTCAACGGGGGTGGCGGTCCATTTGTCGCCTTCGTCGATCAACATAACCGGGATGTCATCCACAATCGGATATTTACGCTGGCAATCCCGGCAGATCAGCCAGGAATCCCGATGCAGATCAAGCTGGCCTTCCTTTTCGCGCACGCAAACCGGACAGCGTAAAATATCTAGTAAATCTGGATTGACCATCGCACCTCCGGCCTTGTTTATGCCCTGTTTCTATCGTTTTGTCAAGCCACCCATGCTATGCCCGACAAGTCCCAAACTCCCCCTTATTTTACCATTTAATTTGGATTGGCACTTGTGTAGTAAAATGGATCGCCCGCTGCACTCTCGGTCTCTTTCTAACTTACCTTTACCATGATGCGCCGCTTTTTCAACATTAATTTTCCCAACCAATTTTGGCTGCTGTTTGTCGGTATGTTAATCAGCACCATTGGGGCCAGTATGATCTGGCCCTTCTTGATGATTTTTGCCAGCGAACGGTTGCAAATGCCGTTGACAGTGGCAGCCGGGCTTCTAACCCTTAACTCGGTTTGTGGACTGATCAGTTCATTTATTGCCGGACCCCTGATCGACCGCTTCGGGCGCAAATGGATAATGGTCGCCAGTTTGCTGGTTAACGGCCTGGGATACTTGCTGCTCAGCCAGGAAGATTCCCTGCCGGTTTTCGCTCTAATTATGGCCATCCAAGGTGCTGCCAATCCACTCTACCGCGTAGGGGCCGATGCGATGATGGCCGACCTGGTGATGCCCGAAAAACGAGCGGATGGCTATTCGCTGATGCGCTTGAGCAACAATTTGGGTGTGGCGATCGGCCCTGCGGTGGGCGGGTTCATTGCGGCGACTTCTTACTCGCTTACGTTTTATTTCGCGGCAGCGGGTCTGGCTATTTACAGTCTGATGATCGCCTTCCTGGCCCGCGAAACCCTGCCGATTCAGGAAAAAGCCCGAAAAAGCAGCTTGCTTCAGCCGGTCGGTGAGCGTTTCGGCGGCTACGGACGAGTGCTGAACGACCGTCCCTACTCGACATTTATTCTGGCCTTCACTTTTACCCAGATCAGCGCCGCCATCATGTGGGTTTTGCTTTCAGTATACGCCAAGACGAATTTTGGGGTTTCGGAAAGCCAATATGGGTTCATCCCGATGACCAACGCCCTCATGGTTGTAGTATTGCAGATCCCAGTGACGCTCCTTGTGCGCCGGCGCACATCTTTACCCATTATGGCTGTTGGCGCATTTTTCTACGCGCTCGGTGTAGGCAGTGTTGCCTTCGGTCAGGGTTTTTGGGGCTTTTGGATCAGCATGGTGATCATGACATTGGGTGAATTGATACTGGTGCCAACTTCTTCCACCTATGCCGCCAACCTTGCCCCGGCCGATATGCGCGGGCGTTATCTGAGCCTATACGGCCTGACCTGGAATGTCGCGGCGGGAATCGGCCCGCTTACCGGCGGCTTCCTCAACGATACCCTCGGCCCCCAAGCCATCTGGTTCGGCGGCGGATTAACCGGGGTGTTAAGCGGCCTCTTATTTATCGTTTTCCATTTCCGCCGGTCTTACCAGCGCCCCAAACAACGCTCAAAGCCGGTGGCTGAGTTTATCGAGGCCGACAGGTAAACCAACTTCTCTTGCTTCCCCTCAATCCATTCTTCGCTAATGCGGAAAGCCGGTTGCGGTTTAAGCTTCCCCGAAGGGCAAGGTGGATGTCTCTTCCACAAATACTTGACAATCATAGTGGTCTTTAAGTATATTTATTGCGCGAAGGGTGGTATGCACATTCCCCGGACAATGCAGCAAGGAAAAAACCATCGATGGATGTATTTCTGCCAACCGTTGTACTCTCCAGTTTTGCATTGGCTGCGGTCGCACCGCTGGTGGTTCGATTCCGCCCGCGCCAGGCCGGTTGGCTGTTCGCGCTGCTGCCGGTCGGGATCTTCGCCGGTCTGCTCTCCTATCTGAATCGAGTTGCCTCCGGGCAATTATTCACCTTTTCCCTTCCTTGGGCGGCCAACTTGGGGATCGAGTTTTCCTTCTACCTGGATGGCCTTGGCCTGGTTTTTGGACTGATGATCTCCGGCATCGGTGCTCTGGTACTTATCTATGCCGGCGGTTACCTGGCCGGGCACCCCCATTTGCAGCGCTTTTATAGTTTCATCCTGTTGTTCATGGGTTCCATGCTTGGCGTTGTTCTCAGTGACAACCTCTTCACCCTGTTTGTTTTCTGGGAACTGACCAGCATCACATCCTTCCTCCTAATCGGTTTCGACCACGAGAAAGAAGGAGCCCGTTCTGCAGCCCTCCAGGCCTTGCTGGTAACCGGCACAGGCGGGCTGGCGTTACTGGCCGGGTTGGTGCTCCTTGCCCAGGCCGGCGGCGCCACCGATATCAGCCAGCTTAACCTGCGCGGCGACCTGCTCCGCGCCAGCCCGGTCTATTTGCCCGCGATTTTACTCGTACTTCTGGGGGCTTTCACCAAGTCGGCCCAATACCCCTTTCATTTCTGGCTGCCGGGTGCTATGGCTGCCCCCACCCCGGTCAGCGCATTCCTCCATTCGGCCACCATGGTCAAAGCCGGTATATATTTAATCGCCCGCCTGACACCAGCTTTGGGCAGCACCATTGAATGGCAGACCCTGGTAGCCGGTTTTGGCTTTATCACATTCCTGGTGGGAACCCTGCTGGCGGTCGGGCAGACCGACCTCAAACGCCTGCTGGCTTATACCACGGTCGCTTCGTTGGGTACGATGACCCTCTTCTTCGGCTGGGGCAGCGACCTGGCTGTTAAAGCCGGGATCGTCTATATGCTTACCCATGCGCTCTATAAAGGTAGTTTGTTCTTGGTGGCAGGGGCCATCGATCACGAAACCGGCACACGCAATGTGCAAGTGCTAAGCGGCTTACGCCATAAAATGCCGTTAACCGCCCTGGCTGCTGTCGCCGCTGCCCTATCCATGGCCGGCCTGCCGCCCGCCCTGGGTTTCATTGCCAAAGAGTTGCTCTACGAAGTTGCCCTGCGAGCCGAGCCAGTGGTGGTGGCGGTAACCATTGGGGCGGTCTTTGCCAATGGGGTACTCGCCGGGGTCGCTGCTGTGTTAGCCATTAAACCATTTTTTGGTACGCCGTCTCCCACGCCCAAACAAGCCCACGAAGCGCCGCCCTCGATGTGGATGCCCCCCTTGCTCCTGGCCGGCTTGGGCCTGGCTGCCGGGTTGTTCCCCATGTTTTTAGCAGCTCCGTTGGTGCAGTCCGCCGCCGCAGCGGTGCTGAGAAAACCGCTGACCGTCGAGCTGTCAATCTGGCATGGCTTCAACCTCACCCTGGCTTTAAGTGCCCTGACGGTTGCGCTCGGCATGGGAATTTTCCTGGCCTGGCTCCCGCTAACGGGTTTAACGAAGCGGTTAACCTCTTTGGGGCGCTTTGGCCCGGCACATGCCTACCAGGTTGGGCTGGATGGATTGCGAAGATTCGCCGCCTGGCAAACCAGGGTGGTCCAGTCCGGCTATCTACGCATCTATTTGATGATCATCACCCTGACAACCGTTGGGCTGGTCGTTCTTACCCTCGTGGTCCACCGCCAGGTGTTCGCAATTCCCCCTCAGTGGGGGCAGGCCAATTTCTATGAGATCGTATTGGCAGCTTTGATCGTCCTGGCCGCATTGATCATTATCCAGGTCCGCTCACGCCTAGCAGCAATAGCAATTCTTGGAATTGTCGGCTATGGGCTGGCATTGTTTTACTTGTTTTACGGCGCACCCGACCTGGCGATGATTCAATTTGCAATCGAGACCCTGACGGTGATTCTTTTCGTTTTAGTCGTTTATCGCCTGCCAAAATTTACCCGCCTTACCAGCNAACCA
>JGI24109J20143_1000007_pt1 | contig 43613 bp, 40 predicted proteins | sample Subbio11_8B_AprC_FD_20143 | JGI IMG/M metagenome (IMG submission 20143) | reverse complement strand
TTGGTGATCGCCGCTGTCAGGGTCGTCTTGCCATGGTCGATGTGACCCATCGTCCCGACATTCAAATGTGGTTTGTTGCGCTCAAACTTTTGCTTCGCCATAAGGTTAATCTCTCCTTAACCGAAAAATTCTGATGATGATGAATAAACTATTTAAATTAATATCTTTTGTTTGACCGATTCAGGTGTGGGAGCATAATGATCAAACTCCATCGAAAACACACCCCGCCCTTGCGTCGCCGAGCGAAGCTCGGTGGCGTAACCAAACATTTCCGCCAACGGGGCTCGAGAACGGATTGCCTGGGCATTACCGAGCCGCATATCCATTCCCAATATTTCGGCGCGTCTTGCGGTTAGTTGGCCCAGAACATCGCCAAGGTATTCCTCCGGTAAGACAACTTCTACTTTCATGATGGGTTCCAGCAAGACCGGGGCGCCGCGCTGGACTCCTTCTTTGAACGCGAAAATCGCAGCCATTTTGAAAGCCATCTCACTGGAGTCGACTTCGTGGAAAGAGCCATCCACCAAAGTTACCTGGAGATCGGTGACCGGGTAACCAGCCAGCACACCCGATTCGGATGCTTCGGCAATCCCTTTTTCCACGGCTGGTATATACTCGCGCGGGATAGAGCCGCCAATAATTTTATTCACAAATTTGATGCCGCTGCCACGATCGAGGGGATCCATCTTGATGACAACATGACCGTACTGGCCGCGCCCACCGGATTGCTTGACATACTTGTAATTGACTTCATTAACCGAATGACTGATAGTCTCGCGATAGGATACACGTGGGCGGCCTACTTTTGCCTGCACCCGGAATTCGCGCATCATCCGGTCAACAATAATATCGAGGTGCAATTCGCCCATCCCAGAAATAATCGTCTGGGCAGTGCTCTCATCCACACGAACCTTAAAAGTTGGGTCTTCTTCAGCCAGGCGCCGCAAAGCTTCTGCCATTCGATCCTGGTCGGCAGTGGTTTTTGGCTCAACTGCCACAGCGATGACCGGTTCCGGGAAGGTGATGCTTTCCAGAAGAATCGGGTTTTTTTGATCGCAGATTGTATCGCCCGTAAAACTCTCTTTAAGGCCCAACACAGCGCCAATATCACCGGCGAACACCTCAGTAATGTCGTCACGCCGGTCTGCATACATCCGAACCATGCGGCCGATCCGTTCGCGACGGTTTTTTAACGGGTTATAAACCGTTTCACCCTGGACAACTTTTCCAGAATAAACCCGGAAGTATGCCAAGCGCCCTACATAAGGGTCAGCAACGATTTTAAATACCAAAGCGCTGAGTGGTGCATCATCATCGGCAGGGCATTCCAGGGTTTTCTCGGGGTCATTAGGGTCAGTGCCGGTTACCGGGGGAATATCCGCAGGTGAGGGTAAATAATCGATGATTGCATCAAGAATGAGTTGGACTCCCTTGTTGCGCAGGGAGGAACCACAAAAAACAGGTGCCGCTTTATTGGCAATAACAGCCTTTCGCAGACCCGCTTGTAATTCAGCGATGGAAATATCCTCGCCCTCGAGGAATTTTACAATCAGGTCATCCTCTAATTCGGCGATTTTTTCCACCATTAAGGCACGTTGTTCCTCAACTTCGTTTACCAGGTCTGGGGGGATGGGCGCATAGGTCGTTTCCTTCCCGAGCTCATCGTCCCAGAAGACTGCCTGGCGGGTGAGTAAGTCCACCACGCCACAAAAGCTGGATTCTGAACCAATCGGCAATTGCATTGCAATCGGATTTGCGCCTAATCGTTGACGGATGGACTCGATTGTGCGCTCAAAAGACGCACCTACCCGGTCCATCTTGTTGACAAAACAGATCCGCGGAACCTGGTAACGGTCAGCCTGGCGCCAGACGGTCTCACTCTGCGGCTCTACCCCTTGAACAGCATCAAAAATAACAACGCCCCCATCTAAAACACGCAAGGAGCGTTGCACTTCAGCGGTAAAGTCGATGTGTCCCGGGGTATCAATAACGTTAATCTGATAGCCTTTCCACTCAGCCGTTACAGCCGCGGAAACGATGGTAATACCGCGTTCTCGTTCCTGGGCCATCCAATCCGTTACGGTTGTGCCAGCATCCACCGAGCCGATACGATAAGTACGCCCGGTATAGAATAGAATCCGCTCGGTTGTGGTTGTTTTACCAGCATCAATATGAGCGATAATTCCAATATTACGGCACTTCTCTAACGGATAATTACGCGGCATGCTATTTGTCTCTTACTCGTCGTTAACCTTTAAGGCCGGATTAAACCCGGTAATGCGAAAAAGCCCGGTTTGCTTCGGCCATCTTATGGGTTTCTTCTCGTTTGCGCACAGCAGAACCCTGGTTGTTCGCTGCGTCCATCAGTTCACTCGCGATCTTTTCGGATAAAGATTTACCGGAGCGGGAACGGGCAGCATCGGTAATCCAGCGCATGGCCAGGGCAATTCGCCGGTCGATGACAACTTCCATAGGAACCTGGTAAGTTGCCCCACCAACACGTCGTGGGCGGACTTCCATGAGTGGGCCAACATTTTTGAGCGCCAGTTCGAAGACCTCTACCGGGTTACGGTTGGTCTTGTCCTGGATAAAATCCATCGCTTCATAAACCACATGAGTTGCCGTGCTCTTCTTTCCACGACGTAAAATGTGGTGAATGAATTTTTGCAAATACTGGTTATTGTAGCGAACATCTGGTGGTATTTCGCGATTTTCGGGTTTCGTACGACGCATTAAAACTTCTCCGTCCTGAAAACTCTTTTACTTTTTGGCCTTTTTAGCCCCGTACTTGGAACGACTCTGTGAGCGTTTCGCCACACCGGTAGTATCCAAAGTGCCACGCACGATGTGATAGCGCACACCTGGCAAATCTTTTACACGACCCCCGCGCACCAACACGACCGAGTGTTCCTGAAGCTGATGGCCTTCCCCAGGAATGTAAGCGGTCACTTCGATGCCATTCGTCAACCGAACACGAGCAATCTTGCGGAGGGCCGAGTTTGGTTTTTTAGGTGTCATCGTTTTTACAACCGTGCACACGCCACGTTTTTGGGGGGCACCTTTAAAATTTCGGGTACGGCGCTGCCGCATTGAGTTTAGGGTGTATTGCAGCGCTGGGGCCTTACTTTTGACCTTTTTTGTCTGACGACCTTTGCGGATCAATTGGTTTATTGTTGGCACCTTCTTTTGCCTCCAGTAGAATTTCCATGCGGCGAAACTTCGCCCTGATTAATCAGAATACCTTTTCAACATCGGAGGCCATCGCAAACAGGGATGGCCTCACTGATTTCCGTTTGTCCGTCAGTCAACCTGCGTTTCCGGACAGTAAAGGCACGAAAAAGGATTATATCACCACCGAAATATACCGTCAACCTTTTGCATCAATTTGACATCAATTCATCAAATTCTTCACCCAGGGCTAGCAGCCCGGTTACAATCTTCGGCGGACGTACACGTTCCTCGTCTTTACCAAAGCGGATCACTTCGCCAGAGTCCATCACCGCCTCGACGGCCAGACCTAAACTTTGCAATTCTTTAACCAGGACTCTAAAGGATGCTGGCAGGCTGGGTTCATCGATAGGTTCACTTTTGACAATCGACTCGTAAGTAGCCACCCGGCCCTGGACGTCGTCGGATTTTACTGTGAGCATTTCTTGCAAAGTATAAGCAGCACCGTATGCTTCCAAAGCCCACACTTCCATTTCGCCAAAGCGTTGACCACCGAATTGAGCTTTTCCACCCAGAGGTTGTTGGGTAACCAGTGAATAGGGTCCGGTTGAGCGAGCATGAACTTTATCTTCTACCAGGTGGTGCAATTTGAGCATCGTCATCACGCCCACAGTAACCGGCTGGTCATAGGGGATCCCTGTTTTTCCATCCCGAAGGACCATTTTACCGATCACCGGTAAGGGGACCCCTGTTTCACTCGTGAAGGCCTCGGCCTGGGTTCGAATCTCCTCGGAGTTGGCTTGTTTATCCACTAGGATTTCATGACGCTCTAACCACATCCGTAAGCAGGCATCGACTGCATTCTGGTCTTTAACTTCCATCAATGGATCATCGGTAACGTTTGGCTCATAAACCAAAAGATCATTAAGAACATATCCATTCTCACGGATCCAGATTTCCATCGTCGCCCAACGGGTGTATCTCAGATCATAAGCAATTTTGGAGATATCATAACCTTGCTCAGCCAATACCTTCTCCAAATACAGCAGGCGCACTTCGTCATCATCCCGAATAGAATTCGGATCGTAGGTTTGTTCCTTAAGCCAATTCCAGGCTTTTTCGCTGCATTCATGCCAGGCGGTCTCGATCATCCAGGCACGAGCCATTTCGGCTTCGATTTCTTTTTCATTGGCTCCGTCGAACACCGGGGTGACCACACGGAACCCCAGCTTGGAAGATGCCCAGCCCATATGAGTCTCCAAAACCTGCCCAATATTCATACGACCAGGGACACCTAACGGATTAAGGATGATATCTACCTGGGTGCCGTCATCCAGGAAAGGCATATTTTCAACCGGTACAACCCGCGATACGACACCTTTATTTCCGTGTCGTCCTGCCATTTTATCTCCGGCTGTAATCTTGCGCCATTGAGCCACGGAAACACGCACCATCATATCTACGCCTGCCGAGAGATCGGTATTATCCTCACGAGTGAACACCTTAACATCCACAACTTTTCCACGTTCACCATGCGGCATGCGCAAGGAGGTATCCTTCACATCCCGCGATTTTTCGCCGAAAATAGCGCGCAATAAACGTTCTTCAGGGGTTAGTTCCTTCTCGCCCTTAGGCGTGATCTTTCCAACCAGGATATCGTTCGGGCCAACCTCTGCGCCAATACGGATAATTCCATGCTCATCCAGGTCTTTAATCGCATCTTCACCAACATTGGGAATATCGCGGGTGATTTCTTCAGGGCCAAGCTTGGTATCGCGGGCTTCTACCTCGTACTTTTCAATATGAACGGATGTGAACCGGTCATCTTGTACCAGGCGTTCTGAAATCAAGATGGCATCTTCAAAATTACCACCCTCCCAAGAAATAAACGCCACCAAAACATTCTGGCCGAGGGCCAGGTTGCCATTAACAGTCGATGATGAATCGGCCAACACATCACCAATGTGGACGATCTGTCCTTTGACGACTGCCGGGCGTTGGTCGATGCAGGTGGATTGGTTGGAACGGTGATATTTTCGCAAATTATACGTGCGTAGTCCGGAAGCGCCCCGGACCACAATTTGACGACCGGTAACCGAGATAACATCCCCTTCTTCTTCAGCCACTAAAACCTGACCGGAATCAAGAGCCGCATACCCCTCCATACCGGTGGAGATAATGGGGATATCCGGCTGCACCAGGGGTACAGCCTGAGCTTGCATATTCGAGCCCATCAAGGCGCGATTGGCGTCGTCGTGCTCCAGGAAGGGTATCAATGAAGCACTGATGCCCACAACCTGATGGGGGGCTACGTCCATGTAATTAACCGCATCCGGCGAAGCCACCCGGAAATCGGAGTGGTGACGGCACATGATACGTTTATCGGCAAATTCCATGTGTTCATTTAAGGGCGTATTGGCTTGCGCAATGACAAATTTATCCTCAGCATCAGCGGAAAGATATTCCACATCACTGGAGACATGCGGTTGGACAAAAATGGTGGAGCGTTTGAGTTTTTTGAGCTCTGGAACGATCTCTTCTGTTACCCGCTCACCTTGCTTGAGGATGATATCGCCGTTATCTGTGGAAGCCAGGTTCTCCGCTACCGCACGACCGATAAGCAACGGATCATCCACTGACAGCGCTTTAACCACCCGCCGGTAAGGGGTTTCGATGAACCCATATTCATTGACCCGCGCAAAACTTGCCAGACGCCCAATAAGACCAATATTTGGTCCTTCAGGGGTTTCGATTGGGCAAATGCGTCCATAATGCGAGTGGTGCACGTCGCGGACATCAAACCCGGCCCGTTCCCGGCGTAGACCGCCCGGCCCTAAGGCCGATAGGGTACGTTTGTGGCGCAGTTCCGCCAGCGGGTTGGTTTGGTCCATAAATTGGGATAGTTGACTGGAACCAAAGAATTCGCGCATCGCTGCAACTACCGGTCGGATATTGATCAAGCTCACCGGCGATGTCTGGTCTTGATCACGAATAGACATCCGCTCTTTAATGACTCTTTCCATTCGCCGCAGACCAATGCGCAACTTGTTTTGGATTAATTCGCCGACAGTTTTAACCCGGCGGTTGCCAAGGTGGTCGATGTCGTCTTTATCCTCTTTTTCATTATTAATCATGATCATCCGTCGCACCAGGTAAACCACATCCCAACGGGTGACGGTACGATGAGTAACCGGGATCTTATCCATAAGATCCAGCTTCTGATTCAATTTATAACGACCGACCCGCTCGAGGTCATAATGGCGCTGGTCGAATATCTGCTCGGTTAAAAATTGGCGGGCATTTTCAAGGGTGGCCGGGTCGCCAGGACGCATACGCTTAAAGAATTCCAGCAGGGCGGCCTCTGCGATTGTATTTTTTCCCACTAAATCCCAGGGTGGCTCTTGCCGGAAGGTGGAGGGAATAAATAAGCGTTCCGGGTTGTTATCGACATCCTGAAAAAGAGCGATTAATTCTTCATCGGAGCCTGTCGTAATGGGCGAATCTTCCAACTGGTCACTCACCGTAGCCAGAGCACGCAAGAAAATGGTGATTGGCACAGTGCGCTTGCGGTTAAACTTTAATATCAGGTAATCATTTTTCCGCGTCTCGAACTCCATCCAGGCACCACGGTCAGGAATGAGCTTGGCCATCGCCAACCTGTGTCCCGAAGTTCTATCAACCGGAGCTTCGAAATAAACACCCGGCGACCGGATTAACTGCGAAACAACCACCCGTTCGGTCCCGTTTATAATGAAGGTGCCCTTATCGGTCATCTCGGGAAAATCTCCCAAGAAGATGTCTTGTTTGATCGGTTCGGAAATATCAGGGCCAGCCAGTAAAACCGAAACATATAACGGTGAAGCATAGGTCAGGTCGCGTTCAACGCACTCTTCCATCGTGTGCTTCGGATCGCCAAACCAATATTTTAGACCCCATTGCTGTGCCTCAGGAGTACGNCTTGGGAAATATAATTTCATCCCTTTGTTGTACGATTCGATGGGCGAAATTTCATTGAAGAGATCAACCAACCCCTCCAGTTTCAACCGCTTGAACGAATCTAATTGAACCTCGATCAGGTTGGGCAGGTTGTAAACAACCGGAATACGAGCGTAAGACTTGACTGGTGAAACAGAAGGCATATTGTTCTCCTGACTTACAAACCGGGCAGGAATGGGATATCATTCACTAAATTAATAAATAGTCTGTGAAACAGACATAAAAAGGCACGATACGCAACCACTAATTATAACAATAGTAAACTTCAAGGTCAAGCTTTTTGCGGAATTTTTTTGTTGCGGAATTTTATGCCAGATGGGTGGTTGCTCAACAAGTTTGGTAACTGCCTGCTCCCGGTGGTGATAAACAAATTGGGGATGGATTGCTCTGCGAGAGGGACCGAAGACCAGTTGGGTCAAACTCAATCTTCGCTTGGAGATCAAAGCGGTAAATCGGAATCCCAATTCGCGGGTGAATAACCATCCATCGAGAAAACTGCCGCCCTGTCCCCTTCTAATTACAAAACCGATTCCTAATCGGTCGACAACCTGGTTAATTCACCCGTTACCCGTTGTCCTGAATAAAAACGAAGAATACCAAAACCAGGCTCACATTCCTGTTCTGGTGGGGGTAAATTGGCAGAGCCGGGATTGAAAAACAGCACTTCGTCGATGATTACATTAACCGCCCGGTGAGTATGACCAAACACAATTACTTTTGCCTGCGGAGCATATCGGCGGGCAAGGCGGGCATACCGTTCCAATCGATATCCGGTGAAGATGTATTGAACTTTGTCCCACAGGTAATCTCCCAGGTTTCCGTGCCCATGAATCAACCCAACCGGAACATCAGCCAGAAGGAGCATTCGCATCCAAGGCAAGCGGTCTCGGAATGCCCAATCCCGGTTGCCGCGCACCGCGATCACCGGAGCAACCGCTCCTAATTGATCTAACACAACGCTCGTGCAAATATCGCCGGCATGCAAAATTAAGTCTACCTTACATGCCCGAAGGGAATCTAACAAATTGGGAGGTAGTATCGCAGCTCGATCCGGGATGTGGGTGTCGGAAACCACGCCAACCGACAAAATTGGATTTTCACTGGTGGCATGGGCTTCAATGACCAATTTCAGATGTCCTCCGCCAACCACTTGCGGATTTCGACTTTGGCTTGGTCCGGGTGATGAAAATGGATACAACGAATCCCAATTCGTTTTGCTGCCAGGATGTTTTCGATGAAGTCATCGACAAAAATGGCAGCATCGGGGACAGCACCCACCTTTTCGAGGATGTAGTGAAAGATTTCTACCTCTGGTTTGCGCATCCCAACCTCGGCGGAGAAAACGGAGACGTCAAAGGCATCTAAGCTGCCGAATTTCCTTCCAATCCCATCCCTTGCCCCGCTCCAGGCGTTACTCAGCAGCCCGGTGCGATAATTTGTTCGTAAACCTCGGATGAAGTCGATCAAATCGTTATCTAACACATCTCCGGACCAAAATGTCTCGATAAAAACTTGGCGTTCATCCAATCCTACTCCGAGCTGGTCTAACAGGATTTGCCAGTGTTGCTCTTCTAAAATTTTCCCTTCTTCGGCCTGTAAAGCGCTTGGACTGGAGAAAACAAAGTGTTCCAATTCGCGCCGAGAGATACCCAGGCGACTGGCGAGAGCCTCGCGTGGTTTGCCATTCTCGGTGCGTAATAAAACACCGCCAAGATCAAAGATAACCGCCTTAATTGCCATTCCACTCCGTTCATGGAAATTACCCAAAGCAGTATATCACGAAACCCGGAGAGTCATGACGTTCACAATAAAAACGCCACCAATCTTCCAAAGACTCACCATCCGCAAAAAGGTGATTTGGATTCAACACAAGGACACGGTGGACCATACCTGCTCGCATGTCTTGTTTAAGTTGCTGGTATGCAGGTTTGGCCAGATTGGATGAATCGTTAATATCCAAATAGATAGCAACCAGGTGTTGAATATTTAGGAGCTCACGAATAAGTACCAACCCCTGATACAAACCATGCTTTGCATTGCGGCTGTAGGATTCATTTTCAAGGATATTGCCACTTACATACAATCCCAACGCTTGTTGAGAACCGGCATATTCTTTATTCACATAATCGACGCGGTATGCGCCTTTTGTCATCAATGTTTTGAACATACAACCCTCCATCGACGGGGTGGTTGAAAATGTTTCGAAGGTATTTTTTGGATAACGAACGCGTTGGTCACGCATAATATCAATTAGGATGGAGTGGTTATTTCTGTTCATACCATTTTCTCCTGAGACAGGCACTGACAATACCCAATAAACCACTTGCTCTGGCTGCCCGTGGTCGATGGGTGGTGCAATTGCATTTAAACAAATCAGCCACGGGGTTGGAATGCTCCCGTGGCCGTTGGCTTCTTGTTATTAGAGAAGTTTACCGGTTAGTAGGCGCACTCCGAGAAGGTAAAGATCCGAAGACACCGCTGATAGCGGTTTCAGCGCATAGATTTCGGATGCAGGATTTTACTAATTCCATTCTCATGTGCGTCCTCTCTTTAGGTTATTAACGGCAAAATTATACCATAGATGGGTTGGGTTTGTCAATTTTTTTTAACATTTTTTAACACACTTTTTTTCTTCGGACAATTTTCCGACCCCGTGCCCCTTTTTACCTTTTCGTCACCCTGACGAGTGCCTATTTTAGGAGGAGAAAACTCTTGCACCTCCCAAGTGACCAAAGACTTGGCCACTTCGGCACCTACAGCCGGGGTAGGTCGGTAGCAGGTTATTGTGTCAAGCTGGTTATTGTTGACGACTGACCAAACACAGTTTCCGCTCCCGTACAACTTGAAATATTCGCAATTACCTCTTCCCATGGCAAGTATCTGTCCCACAGGTAGTGGGGATTGAAAAAAGAGCAAGCCAACAGGAGGAGTAGGTTGGGTGGTATGCGGCGGTTGGCATTCCGCCCGGCCATCCTGCAGTTGATGTTACCTGAAACCCATACCACCCAACCCGACCCATAAACAAAAAGATGGGTTTTGGGGAACGACCCTAACCCTTCACACATTGCATAATCCCCAAAACCCCACCTATACTGACCCCTTCTCACAGGTTAATTAAGAAATACTTGACAAAATAGAATAATTGTTCTATTATATGTGTAATCGCACAACGCCCGTTTTCGTGCAGGAGGTTGGTATGTCCGAAAAAACTTTTTCACGTTCGGGTTGGCTGGGTCGCCTGACCGGATCCATCCTTCCGCCGCGCGCTGCCCTGTTAGGCATCATCATGACCGTGGCATTGATTGGGTTTGAAATCTTCAATTACAGCACGACCGAGCTGGCACTCAGTGACCTGTTGGGAGGTTTGGCATTTGCTGGTCTGCGCTGGGCCACCATTCTTGCGATCGCATTTTGCTGTATCGATTTTGCCGGCATCGCCCGTTTATTCGCCCCTGAGAACGATACCCTATCGAAAATTGAATCCTGGTTTCTCTTAGGGGCCTGGCTTTTGGCCGCCTCGATGAATGCTGTTCTTACCTGGTGGGGTGTTTCGCTCAGCCTGGTCAATCGCACCTTACAAAGCAGTTCTTTCATAGCCACTCAAACATTGCTTGAGGTTGTTCCCGTCTTCGTCGCCTTGTTAGTCTGGCTGACTCGCATCTTACTTATCGGCACATTTTCTCGAACCAGCCAACACTTGTTCGAGGTAGATGCACGCCCGTATCAAGCTGCGAACCAACCCATCCAATCACGACGACCTCATCCAGGCCAAATCCAACCCAGGCAGCCAGCATACGCAGCGCCGACTCCTCGCCCGGCACTCCGGCAAATTCCACGCCCGGCTGTACCTAACCGCGCTGAACCGGAATATATTCCAGAGCCCGGTTATGCTGCTTCCCGACCTGCCTTCCTTTCCATGGCCAGTAAAACCGAACAAAACAGCGCTGTACACCATTCATAATCCGGGGGGTTGCATCTCACTCAATTCATCGCTAACAACCTGGAAGCCCTGGTTTTTGTACCGGTAAGTAGCAATTCCCCAAACCCGGAACCTCATCAGAAACCCTCGAGTTTCCAGGTATTTCTTCACTCCCACCCTCTTCGGAATTCTGATGGATTAATTCTTGATCCCGACGACCAATATTTAGGAGGTAACCGGTAACTCGATACGAATCACCACGCTTTGAAGGTCCCCCAAATCCTTAGGGTTTTAGATCAAACCAACCTTTTTGCCAACCTTTGCAAATATTTCTACAACCTGTTCGAGTTGTTCGTCCGTATGGGTGGCCATATAACTGGTACGTAACAATTGGCGTCCGGTAGCCACCGCCGGACTGATAACCGGGTTGACAAATACACCAGCTTCAAACAGCATTTTCCAGGTTAAGAAAGTCAGGTCATTGTCGCCAATGATGATCGGGACAATCGGGGTAACCGATTCGCCAATATTGAATCCTAATTCAGAATAGGCTTTGCGCATCCGTGCGCCGATTTCGTTTACTCGTGCAATTCGTTCGGGTTCTTCGCGCATAATTTGTAAAGCGGTTAAGGCTGCCACGGTATTTGCGGCAGGAATGCTGGCACTAAAAATTAGCGACCGGGCGTGGTGTTTTACATAATGAATCACCGATTCATCACCCGCGACAAAGCCGCCCAACGAGGCAAAGGACTTGCTAAATGTGGACATGATTAAATCCACTTGATCGGTTAATCCAAAGTGAGCAGCCGTGCCTCGCCCGCCACCGAGCACACCCATTGAGTGGGCATCATCCACCATAATCCGGGCACCATATTTTTTGGCTGTGGGTACCAATTCCGGAAGGGGGGCAAGGTCTCCTTCCATACTGAACAGTCCATCCACAACGATCAATTTTCCAGCTTCTTCAGGTAAACTTTGCAGCACTCTTTCCAGGTGGGCCATATCATTATGCCGATACCTTTCAATCTTGCCATATCCCAAACGTGCCCCGTCTACGATACTGGCATGATCATCTTTATCCAGAATTACAATATCTCCACGCCCAACCAAAGCACTGACAGTCCCGAGGTTAACTTGCATTCCGGTCGAGAAAACCAAAGCGGCTTCTTTTCCTACCCATAAAGCCAATTCCCTTTCGAGCTGCTCGTGTAAGGCCAGGGTACCATTCAAAAAACGGGAACCCGTACAGCTCGATCCATAACGGTCTAACGCTTCACAAGCAGCGCTTTTTACTTTTGGATGGGTGGTCAACCCCAAATAATTATTCGACCCACACATAATTAAGCGTTGATTGTTAAAAACAACTTCGGTACCTTCATTTTCATTCAAAGGTATAAAATACGGGTACATGCCGATCGCCATTGCTTCCTTAGCTGCGGTAAAGTGGCTACATTTTTCAAAGATATCCATTTTGATTCCTCGTTGGTTTCAGCAGTTCCACACACCGAACCTGCTGGTATTAAATCTGCCGTATTGGAGAATGCTTACCAATGAATAGATAGGTGACCGACAACCTGGTCGTTCGGAAAATTTATCCCACAAAAATCATACCTATCGCGTGATTATACCCCGATATTCAATACGTCTGTTACAAACCCCTGCTATTTACTACTGGCATTCTTAACTATGAGGGCATTTTATGAGCATCGCATGTCTAGAATGTACAAATGGGTTTATACTATTTTATGTAAATTCCCATTCTAACTTAAATTTTTTCGCCGGATGGAGACTTCCATATGACCACAAAACCGCCTCGATCAATTCGCAGCGAATATATCACCAAGCTTATGTTTATCTTTCTTTTTCTAGGTGGTTTTGGGATTGTGATTCATATGGGTAGGACTTATGGGCCAGGGTGGGACGCCTTTAAAATCGGCGCGTTCGATTTATTATTGCTCTCACTGGCGACTTTTCGGCTCGGGCGGATGATCGCCTACGACCGGGTGACAGAACCACTACGGATGCCGTTTACCCGTACAGTCCAAGACCACTCCGGAGCTGGGATGACCGTCATCCCAAAGGGATATGGCTTTGTTCGTGCTTTAGGCCAATTAATTTCTTGTCCGATTTGTCTTGGCACATGGATTGCAGCGATTTTGGTTTCTTTGTTGTACTTCTTCCCTGCCCAAGCTCGGGTATTCCTGGTGACCATCGCCGTTGTGGGTGCGGCGGAGATCCTCCATAACGGGACGGAAGCATTGTGTTGGAGTGGGGTTTTCTCGCGCGGAAAAAGTGGGGAACTTTTCCGCCGAAAACACGCCGGTGACGAAACCGAAAACTAAAAAGATAGCGGGTAGCGACCGTATTCCCGGGCTGCCTCGAACAGGGCAACCACATTGCCCGGTGGTACATCCGGCTGCAGGTGGTTGGAAGGCGCCAACACATAACCGCCCCCGTGACCCAACAACCCAATCCGCCGGCGGGCTTCAGCATGCACACGGGCACGATCGCCTTGTAACTCGGTCTTGATATCTACCGCGCCCCAAAAACACAATTTTTCGCCATAGGTCTGTTTGATTTGGGCCATATCAACCTCCGGCAACGGTTCTAAACAGTGGAAGATATCTACTCCCAGTTCGATCAAGCGGCTCAAAAAGGGTTCCATGTTACCGTCCGAATGGAACATAATCTTTACTCGCGGGGCCTTCTGTTTGACGACCTCGATCAATCGCCGCCAGGCCGGAGCAAAATATCGGTCGAACATCCGCCCTGAGATGATTGGACGCGCGGAGGCATAATCGTCACCCGGCAGCTCGAGGATATCCAGGTACTCCCCGGCCGCTTCCAGGTACACTTCCAACAATCGGCATAACGTATCGGTTACCCGCCCCACCAAATGAGCCGCAAAGGGAGGATCTTCGACCAGGTCAATTAAGAACTGCTGAGTGCTGCGCAAACCGCAGCAGCGCTCTAACGGGCCGTAAGAATCGGCAGCCCGCCCAACCACCGCAAAATCGGTCTCCTCCTTTAAAAAGCGGGCGCGTTGCTCGGTTTCATCCAGGCGTACCAGCCTCTCTACCTGCGGCCATGAATAAGTTTCCAGGTCGGTCAGGCCGGTGTTGACAAGCGGGTGTTCAACGGCTGAATAATAAATGCCGTGTTTTTCGTAACGAATACCCCAGGCATCCCTTCCGATACCTACACCTGGCCCGCCCAGGTCGGTGAAACCACAATCAACGTAGCGCACATCAATATCCAACGCTTCCAGCACCCGATCGTCATAATAATTAATGGAGTGCCCCTTACGCTTTCGAAAAGGGGCAACCGGCTCACCCAACTGCAACAGCTCGAGCAAGCCAAAATATAACGGATCGGTGATTCCGTATGCACTGCCCCAAATTGCCACCGGTACCTGGTCCGGTTGCTGATGATTGACGGCGGTCAACACTCTTTCACGATGATTCATTGAAAACCCTTCATCCAGGATCGTGCCTGGTCAGCGCTTCGACTGCTGGATTGTGGTAACCTCACCTCAGGAGCCACATCCGTACACCCTTTGAATACGCGAGCGATAATCATCGTAGCAGCGGTCGAATTGCTGCTCGCTTTTGGAAGCGCCGATAAAATAAGCGCTGGTCAGGACGATCGGCGGTTGGCCAGCCTGGGTCAGTTTTTCGGCTACCAGGCACTTCAGCGCATTGACTACCAGGGCACCGCCGATGGTCGAACCTGGTCCAACCGGATCTTCCAGGCCTTCCACATGCACCATCGCATCGCCAGCCGGTGTGCAGGTATCGATCACCAGGTCGGCCACGTCGATCAAGCGCTGTCCCGTACTATGACGCGGTGGGGTAGCCAGGCAGTGCTCAAGCGAAACCACCGCCATGACTGGAAGATTGCGTTTCTTGGCCTCGATGGCCATGTCCACCACAACCTCATTCACACCACTGTGTGAGAAAATCAAAAAACTGTCCGGTTCGGTGACATAAAAATTACGCAGAATGACCGCCGCCAGCCCTTCGATGTGTTCCAGAAACATCGCCTGGCGCTGCCCGTTCGGTCCGACCACTGCATTATGATAGGTTAGCGATAGTTCCACCAATGGGTGAAAGCCTGGGAAGCTGCCGTGGCGAGGGAACATTTCCTCGATCATGACCCGCGAGTGACCTGTCCCAAATAGATGCACTAACCCGCCATTCAAGATAGAATCCTTACACATCTCAGCCGCTTGGGCCAACGCATTAAGCTGGGTGGCCTTGATTTTCTCAACAATTTGCCTGGCGGCTTCCAAATATTCCAGGGCGGGGGTTAATCCGGACATCCTTTGCTCCTTCGCAGTTCTCAACCGGCATGTTCGCAGGTCCACATGGCGACCCCGATCACACCGGCATTATTTCCAAGCGCGGCCTGGACAATTTCGACCCCCTCGATTTTGGTGACCGAAACACGTTCTTTAACAGTCTTGCGCACCGGCTCCAACAACAGGTCGCCCGCCTTAGCCATACCACCGGCAAGCACCACTTTGCTCGGTCCCACCGTTACCAGGATATTCGATACTGCTACGCCAATGGCAAACCCAACTTCATTGAAAATTTCCATCGCGATTTCGTCCCCTTCGTGGGCTGCCTGGCTTATTACTTTGGGGGTAATTTTGTTCAGGTCATAATCCACCATCGCCCCAATACGGGTCGTCAGGCCCTGAATTACCGCTTTCACCCCCAGCGCAGTCAAGGCTGGCGCGGATGCGTACGCCTCTAAACACCCGCGCGCCCCACAACCGCAGCGCGGCCCATTAAAATCGATACTCTGGTGTCCTAACTCGGCTGCCGTCCCGCCCCGTTCAAGGTGCAACTGGTTGTTGATCACCAGCCCGCCGCCAACACCTGTGCCCAGGGTCAGGCAAGCCATCGTGGCAGCGCCCTTACCGGCGCCAAATTTCCATTCACCAAACGTGATCGAGCGGGCGTCGTTGAGCAGCGAAACGGGTAGGTTAAGGGCCCTAGAAATCGTATCCCGAAGAGCCACATTTCGCCAGGTTCCTGGCAAATTGGGTAAGAATAGTGTCAGGCCTTGCTCCACATCCAAAACACCCGGCACTCCTATTCCAATCCCACCTACTTGAGCGGCCTCGATGCCGCTTTCCGCGATCACCTGGCGAAATAAAGCCACCATGCGTTGCATAACCAGGGTATGACCTTCACGTGCCAGGGTTGGAACCGAAACCTGGTAAGCAACCTCGCCTGTATCCGAATCAACCAACCCGGCCCTCAAATTGGTGCCGCCTAAATCGCAGCCAATGAAAAACCCCACATTTCCCTCGTATAAATGAAATTATTGTGGTATCTACTCGGACGAGGAAATACCACAGGTGGTTAAGGCTAATGAATATACGGCCGAAGCGCGTCGCGGGCGATTAAGAATCCGGCCTTAACCAAATCCTCGGTCTGCTCAAAGGCGCGCTCCTCGTGCTCGATGCTGATCACGCTGTTATATCCAAAGCGGTAAAGGGCGCTGATAAACCTCGACCAGTTGATTTCCCCAAGACCGGGCAGGCGCGGAATCTGCCAACCCATACCCTGCGAAAGTACCCCATTCTGGTACAGCCCCTCTCTGTCGATCTCCAGATCCTTAGCATGGACATGGAAAATCTTGCTCGAAAATTCCCTTACCACCCGTTCATAGTCGATCATTTGCAACACCAGGTGAGATGGGTCAAGGTTCAATCCAAAATTCTCGTCCGGAATGATCTCCCACATCTTCCTCCAAATTGCCGGCGAGGAAGCCAGGTTGTTACCGCCTGGCCATTCATCTAAGGAAAAGATCATCGGGCAGTTTTCAATGGCAATTTTGACCTGATGCGCTTTGGCAAAACGGACGATTCCCGGCCAGACTTTGGCGTACTCCTCCAGGTTGGCTGGGGTTGTCTTGTCTTTATCCTTGCCGATGAAGGTCCCAACCACTTCCACCTCCAGCATCTCAGCCGCGACAATCACATGTTTCAAATGATCGATCGCGCGGGCGCGGTGCTCTACATCCGGTGAGAGCGGGTTGGGATAATAACCCAAGGCAGAAATAATCAAATTTTTCGATGCTACCAGCTTGCGGATTTCTTTAGCCTTCTCCTTATCCAGACCGATGACATCGATTGTGGATACACCCGCGTAACGCCGGCTGGCTTTTTCCTGCGGCCAGCAGGCAATTTCCAAGGCGTCAAAACCATTTTCGACAGCCCAGGTAGCAAATTGTTCCAGGTCCCATTGTGGGAAAGCCGCACTAAACAGTCCAAGTTTCATTGGTTCCTCACAGTCTGGTTGTTGATTTATAGAACGTCCATCCAACGCCCTTCGTTGGCACTTTTCTCAATGGCTTCACATAACTGCATCTCGTAATGACCATCGGCAAAGGTCGGAAAATCCGGTTGGGTCGAAAAATCACCTTTTCGGAGGTACGCATACACTTTCGCGGTCAACTGTTTGAAAGTGTCTGGGAAGCCTTCGTTGTGGCCGCCAGGGTAAGACGTGATCGCCCGCGCTTCAGGGGATAACAACGAAGGATCCTTCAATAAGAGTTCGTTGGGTTTGTCGCGATAACCCAGCCACAATTCATTTGGGCGCTCCGAATTAAAAGCCAGTGCCGCTTTGGCGCAATCAATTTCGTAGGAAAGGCGGTTTTTACGCCCCGCGCTTACCTGAGATACCGTCAATACCCCACGCGCACCGTTTTCGTAATGCAGCAAAATAGATGCATAGTCCTCGGTGTGTATTGGCTGGTCGATGTAGTCTTCAGGTTGGAGCAGCTTGCCTGTGTAGGTTTCCACCGGCTTGGAGGGCTTTTTTCGTACCGGCAAAAAGGTCGTGAAATCTGCCATAACCCGAGTGATCTTTAAACCGGTGATGAAGGTGATCAGATCCAACCAGTGGGTCCCGATATCCGCCACTGCCCGCAATGTCCCGCCTGCTTTTGGTTCTAAACGCCAGTTCCAATCGGTTTCCCATAGAAGCCAGTCCTGCAAATAGGACCCGTGCATACTATAAACAGGCCCAAAATTGCCCGATTGCACCAGGGAGCGAGCATGCTGCGAAATGGGATAAAAGCGCAGGTTGAAGTTGATCGCGTTGACCAACCCGGTTTCTTTAGCCAGCCGGACCAGTTCGGCGGATTCGACCGAATTCATAGCAAGCGGTTTTTCGCAAATAACGTGCTTGCCAGCCAGCAATGCCGCTTTGGCATGTGGGAAATGTAACAGATTGGGCGTCGCCAGGTGAACAACCTGAATCTCAGGATCGGCCAACATCTGTTCGAAGCTGCTATAGGCATGCTCGATACCCAGGTCGGCTGCTTTTTGGCGGGCTTGTTCCGGCGAGCTCTCGGCCAACCCAACCACCTCAATATTGTTCCGGCGCAGCCCTTCCAGGTGCGCCGGCCCGATAAATCCAGTCCCCGCGATGCCAACTTTAATATTTTGAACCGTTTTAGTAGTCATCATGGCCTTTCGAAGAACTGGTTCGTTTTTGGGCGAAATCATCCAGAATGGTGGCTGTGGCAGTCGCACCCACCCGGGTAACCCCCACATCGATCACCTGCAAAATAGACTCAAGTGAACGTACTCCGTGGGCCGCTTTGATCTGTACCTGTGGCCCAGTAGATTTACGCATCAATATTAAATCATCCAAGGTTGCCCCGGTCGGTGCGTAACCGGTTGAGGTTTTAACAAAATCCGCGCCGGCCTGTTCAACCAACTGGCAGCCTTTAACAATCTCAGCCTTGCTCAAGTATGCATTTTCCAGAATGACCTTGACCAGTGCTTTTCCACGGGCTGCATCGACCACAGCCTTGATATCCTCAAGGACAAATTGGTCATTTCCAGAGCGCAATTCGCCAATATTCATGACCATATCCAGCTCGACAGCTCCGTCCTGGATGGCCTGTTTGGCTTCGAACACCTTCGTATGGGTGGTTGAGCTGCCATGCGGGAAACCCACCACAGTCCCCACCGCCACATCGCTGTTGGACAATTCGCGGAGCGCCAATTTAACATGGCATGGCTTGACGCAAACCGAGGCGACGTGATATTTGGCTGCCAATGCGCAGCCAACGATCACATCCGCGTCGGTCAATTCAGGCTTGAGCAGCGAGTGGTCGATCGTTTTGGCTAATTGCTCAAGGGTAATCATTGTGCTATTTAAGGCAGTCATAGATCATCAACCTCTTCTCCACAGATCGATAGGTTTTTTGACGGTCGGGGCAGTATAAGGAAATTCAATTTTTCGACCTTCACCAGCCGATTGGTAGGCAGCATAAATGATTTTGAGCACTTCACGCCCATCCTCACCGGTCACTAACGGGGTTACCTTTCCCAGGACACAGTTGACGAAATGCTCCATTTCTTGTGGAAAACCGTAATTCCAATCCTCCTCGAACATGGTAAAGGTATAACCTTTGGTTGCCCCAGCTTTCTCAACAGCGTAGCCATAGCCCGCTTCCGAGTAGGTTAACAGCGAAGAGCCGCGCAGGAGATCAGCCCGGGTATGGCCTTTATCACCATAAATTTCACAGCGGTCATCCACGCCACCACCTTTGGCCCAAGAGTTTTCAATCATCGCAATCTTGCCACCTTCGTACTCGATGATTACGTAAGAATGGTCTTCGCCCTGGGTACGACCCTGATGCACAAAAGTGTCCATGAAAGCGGTAACCGATTTGACTTTAGGCCTCCCCAGCACCCAACGGGTGTATTCGATCGAGTGACAGCCCATGTCCATCAACACCCCACCACCCGAGCGGTTGACATCCCAAAACCAGCCCATGTGCGGCCCAGGATGCTCCTCAGATTGTTTGGCTAAAAAGGGTTTCCCAACCGCACCTTCATCCACAAGTTTTTTCGCGCGAACATATTTAGGGGCGAACAATAACTCTTCGGCATACAACAATAGCACCCCATTTTTCTTGCACTCACCGATCATCAGGTCGGCTTCTTCCAAGGTCATGCAAAGCGGCTTTTCGATGATAATGTGTTTACCGGCCCGTGCGGCTTCAAGGACTGCATCACAGTGGAGATCATTGGGAATGCCGATGCTGACCAGGTCTATTTCTTTCATTTTGTACATCTCGCGATAATCGTTGAAATGTTCGCGAATCTGACGATTTTTTGCGAAATTGGCTGCCCGATTCGGGGAAGAAACGGCAACCACCTCGGCATCTTTAACCCAGTGGCTGAAGGCGGTATGGTGAATGGCCCCGACAAAGCCAGCCCCCACCAAACCAACTTTTACTTTCCTTTCCATAATTCCTCCTCGAATCTTTAAGGGTGTTATTGTCGGAAGCCCTTTTGCCGACCGTAAATCGAGATCAATAGCAGTAATGTCCCACCTAAAACCATCCGCCTGACCGGTTCGCCCATTTGCATCGTGGTCAACAAACTGGTAATCAGGGTTAATACAACTGCGCCGGCCATTGTGCCCCAATAACTGCCTTTCCCACCGGATAGCAGCGTACCGCCTACTGCAACAGCCGCGATGGAGGGGAACAAGAACGGTTGTCCCAGGGCAATAAACACGACGCCTGTATTCCCTACCACCAAGAAACCTCCGAACCCGGCCAACGCCCCTGCCAGAGTATAAGTCAACAGGTTGGTGCCGATCACATTAACACCCGAAAGCCTGGCGGTAATCCGGTTAACCCCGATTGCAAATAATTTCTTGCCGTATGACGTTCGTTCCTGCAACAGCCACATTAAGGAACCGAATAAGATCCAGATGATGATTGCCCCAGGAATATTCCCAATTAATGGCCGGGCGATGATGTAGGTCATGATGGGGGCGATCTTGCCACTGACATTGCCGTGATTGATGATGATGATCAATCCGGTGATCACACCGGCCATACCTAAGGTCATGACAAAAGGCGAGACTTTCAAAAAAGTGATTCCAGCCCCATTGAGGAAACCCACGACAGCCCCGGCGGCCAGAGCAACTACCAGGGCGATCAGCACCATATGGTTTTCACCTTTGACAATCACATAGGTCAGTATGGCGGTCAGGGTCACCACCGATCCAGCCGAAAGGTCGATCCCTTCGCGCCCGCTGATGATCACCAGTGTCTGTCCCGCGGCAATGACCCCTACAAAAACCGCCAGGCGCAAGATATTGGTTGCTTGGGCCAGCGCAACCGATGGGTTATTTCCAAACCCTTGCGGAAGCAGGCCGCTCAATAAAAACAACACGATCGCCAAAAATAAAGCCGCAACCGGAGGGGAGATCGAAAAACGCCTCAAGACCTTCTCCTTCCAATCAGGTCGATTACTCCTGGGGCTGCCAGTGCTGCAACAATGATGGATGCGTTGACGAAGGTCTGCCACCAGGTGTTAATATTCGAAAAAGAGATGATATTCTGAAGCAACCCCAAGGTGATGGCCCCCAGCATCGGACCTGCCACCCCACCTACTCCACCGCTCATGGCGGTGCCGCCGACTACTGCCGCCGTGATCGAAGTCAGGGTCATTAACCCACCAATTTCGGCATTGCCCGAACCAGTCAGCATGGTTATGGCGATACCGGAAAGAGCCGCCATAAACCCTGAGATCACGTAGGTACTAAATATTACCGATGTAACCGGAACCGCCGTTTCGTAGGCTGCTTCCGGTTTTCCACCTACTGCAAAAAGATACCGGCCAAACCGGCTGGCTGTAATAAACCACCACGCCAATAAAACCAATGGCAGGATAAAGAACGCCAGGGGCAGATTAAACGGCATAGTATTCCTATAAAGGTTGGCAATATCCATGGGAATACCGCCGCCTGGCTGTGGGAGGATGAATAAAGCAAACCCTCCATAAAGAAAACTGGTCGCATACGTCGTAATTATCGGTTGCAGGCGCAGGATGGCAATAAAGAACCCGTTGATTACGCCAGCGATTATTCCTACAAGTAAGGAGACCGCCACAAACTTCCACATTAACTCCGGCGACCCGTTCAACCCCACTTGGGTTGCCAGGATGGCATTTACGATTGAAACAATCCCACCCACCGAAATATCGATCCCGCCCCCTAGCAATACAATCGATTGACCGACTGCCAGCAATATCATCGGCAGAAACACGCGCATATTACTGTTTAAGATTTCTCGCTGCAATAAATTAGGTTGCAGGCTTAAGTTTATAATAATTGCTAAAATCAACAATATCAGCGCTAAAATAAAAGGGTACCGCAGGTTTAAAATTTCCCAGAGAGACCGTCTCATCCTACACTCTCGTTCGAAGCACCTAAACTGGCTGTCAATAGCTGGTGTTTATTCAAACTTTTTCCGGACAGCTCTGTTCGGATCATGCCATCGTGCATCACCAGCACGCGGTCGCACAAACCAAGCAATTCTTCGTCATCGCTGCTGTATAAAATAATCGTTTTGCCTTCATCGCATAATTTCGAAAGCAGGATGTAAAAATCGGTTTTTGTACCGACATCCACGCCCTTGGTTGGATCGTCCATGAGCAACAATTGGGGTTGGCGATTCAACCATTTGCCAACAACTACTTTTTGAGCATTTCCTCCAGAGAGGCTGCTAACCGGCTCGTCCAACCCAGCCATTACCAAGTTCAGGCTTTTGCCAATTTTCCCTCCATCCTGGAATGCCTTTTTCATTCTAAGTGGAAAACGATACTCCTTCCAGGAAGGTAGGAGTAAATTTTCGAGGATGGAACGAATAATGAGCAATCCTTCTTTGGAACGATCACCTGGCACCAAGGCAATTTTATGCTTTATGGCATCCTTTGGATGGCGAAAGTGAACCGGTTTACCCTCGATGCTGACACTGCCCTGGAATGGAATATCTCCAAATAATGCGTGCAGTAGTTCGCGCTGCCCCTGACCATGCAAACCACCCAGGCCGAGCAGTTCCCCTCGGTACACTTCAAAACTGACTCCCTGGAGCACATCGTTGTGCATGTTGTTGACTTTGACGTACACCTCCTGGCTTGCAACTTTCACTTCTTCAATTTTGGTTTTACGCGAGTACTTCAAGACCGAAGCTTTATCGATCATCATGCTGATCAATTCACCCTCGTTCAGATCTTTCATCATCCCCGCCCCTACCGTACGTCCATTCCGTAAGACCGTGTAGCGATCTCCAATCTGAAAGATTTCTTCCATCCGGTGGGAAACAAAGACGATAGCTTTGCCCTCCTCTTTCCATTTTTGGACCAAACCAAACAAACGCTGCACTTGGCGGCTGTCCAGACTGGCGGTAGCCTCGTCCAGGATTAAGATTCGCGGGTCCGCGCTGACTGCCTTTAAAATTTCGATGATTTGTTTTTCATCTGGAGAAAGCCATCCCACGGGCATTTCCGGGCGGATCTTTGTTTTAAACGCCTTTTCAAACAGAGCGACCAACTCCTCTGTCTTTTCCCGCACTGCCTTTTTATTTACCAAACCACCCGAGCGCAAGGGTTCTCTGCCCAGCCAGATATTATCCTCAACACTCATTTGCGGGATCAGACTTAATTCTTGAAAGACGGTCGAAATACCCATATCTCTGGCGGCGTGTGGAGAGGAGAATTGCACAGGCTTACCATCCAGGAGTAGTTGCCCTCCATCGAGGACAACTACTCCATTGATTCCCTTGCTCAACGTGCTTTTACCGCTTCCATTTGCCCCTATTAAAGCTACAACCTCACCTGAATGAATATCCAGGTTGCCATCAGCCAGAGCCACCACGGCCCCATAGCGTTTGACAATATTTTGGGCAGAAAGCGATATAGCCATGGTTTACTTTCTATTTGAAGTATTCTTGCACTTCGGCATCGGTCATGATGCCATCCAGCAGGTAGGCATCCGGTTTGTCCGCGCAGATGGCGACCGCTTCCTGCAAGTTGTCCTTTGTAACCACAATCGGCACCGGGATCACGAAGGACAGCCCGTTCACGCCGCCCAACTTGGCAGTATCCACCTGCTTGCCCATAAGCATGTTGACCGCAATCCGCAGGCCAGTCGGGGAAACCCCAGGCGGGTTGGCTACCGCAATGGTCTCGAAATCGGGCCGGTCTGCCAACACATCCACCCACAGGTTGATGAACTGGCAGCGCCCTTCCCCTACCATGGCCGGGAACTTGGCCGGGTTAGCAGCCAGTACCGCTTGCAGTGCGCCAATCGCCATGCCATCCTGTGTCCAGTACCCATCCAGATCCGGAAAGGCCGCCAGGAAGTTCGACATCACTTGCTGACCGGTGGCCTGGTCCCAACGACCCGTATCCTTCGCCAGAACCGTGATATCAGGGAAATTAGCCAGGACTTCGTCCACACCATCCATCCGAGCCACATTCGCCGGGTGTCCGGGGAAACCTTCGATCAACACGATGTTGCCGGTCCCGTCCAGCTTTTCCGCAAGCCACAGGGCACTGGTCTTCGCCCATTCTTTCTGGTCGATGCCCACATTGTACACCCCATGAACATTCAGTTCCTGATCGACCGAGATCACGATGATCCCTTTTTGAACCGCCTCTTGCAGAATCGCATTCAGACCCTGCACATCGCCCGGGTTGACCAGGATGGCATCCACATTGCGGTTGATCAGGTTCTGCAGCTGCTGAATCTGTCCGGCCACATCGGTGTCGGCCGACTCGATCACCAGCTCGGTAGTTATGCCCATATCCATGTACTCTTTGTTGATTTCGATCAACGAGGCAATCATCTGCGTGCGGTATTCGCTCGATATGAAGGGGTTCGATATGCCAATGGTGAACTTGCCCTCAGCAGCGGGCGGCTCAGGCTGGTCCGGAGCAGCCGTTGGAGCGGTGCCCGGCAGCGGTTCGGGGGTAGGTTCTGCGGTTGCCTGAGGGCTGCAAGAAATCAACAGGGCTGCAATCAGGATCATCGAAATGACGACCCATAAAGCTCGAAAACGACGATTCATTCTATCCATGACTTTCCTCCAGATTTGTGTATAGGTTTGTAACCTAAGGTGAGAGATTTGCAAATTACCTTACCTGAAACTTCTTTTTTTTCACCTCCTCTCAAGGTTCACCGTTTTCTGTGCAGCTACGATCCAAGAACCGTTATTCAATTCTCTCCAAAAGATGGTCAAGGGCCAAATGGACAGCCCCATGGATCCCAGCCTCATTCGCGAGGCTTGAGTATTCAATCACCAAGCGGCGGGTTGCCAAGGGCAGCGATCGCTGCAAAACCGCCTGGCGGATTGCGGAAAGAAACGGGTTCCCAAGATTGGAAACTCCCCCACCCAGAAAAATGTGACTGGGATTGAAGAAATTAACCAGACTGGCCAGCGCTTCCCCGATCAGCCGCCCGCTGGTTTGGATAATCTCAACTGCTGCCCGGTCACCTTCACGCATGGCTGCCTGGACATCCACCGCGGTCAACCGGCCACCATTAGCGTTCATCCGCCGCTCAAGGATCGAACTTTTTCCACCTATAGCCGCCTGCATGGCGTAATCCGCGATTGCAGGACCCGCCGCAACCGCCTCCAGACAACCCAGATTCCCACACCGGCATAACGGGCCATTCTTATCGATACAAATGTGGCCGATATCCCCAGCGCAGCCATCTGCTCCGCGGTGAAGGGTTCCGGAGGAAACGATCCCAGACCCAATCCCAGTACCTACTTTAACGAAAATAAAATGCTGCAAATTATTTAGTGCGCCGGCATGCATTTCACCGATCGCCATAATATTGACATCGTTATCCACGACCACAACCGCCTGAGGAAAAGCCGTCCGCAGGAAGGTTCGAATAGGGTATTTTTCCCACAAAGGCATCAAAGGCGGTGCAACTAACACCCCGGCAGAAAAATCTACCGGACCGGGAACGCCCACCCCAATTGCCAATATCTGTTTGGTGTGGATATTTTTTTCAAGGAGAAACTCCTTGCCCAAAGTAATACAACGACCCAACACATCCTCGGGAGCATCCCGTACATCCGCTGGTTCACTGTGCTTGGCGAGGATCTCACCATGGATATTCGCCAGGGCAATATCGATACTGGTCGCACCAATATCCATCCCAATTAAATACCCCAGCCGGCTGTTGATGCTGAGGATTTGTGGGCGGCGCCCGCCCAGCGATTGGCCTTCACCAATCTCTTCCATCAGGCCTTTTTCGATCAAAGCGCTTACTTCAATCGAGACCTTCGCGCGTGACCAACCGGTAGTGCGGGCAATATCCATCCTGGATACACGCCCATTGCGCCAAAGCATGCGAATGATCTTGGTTTGTTGAGGGGTAAGAACCGTTGGGAAAACTGGAACCATGGTAGATTACTTTTGGCAGGCGCACTAATTACAAAGGTGTGAACATACTTTTAGTCTAGCATTAAAACATACGCTAATCAATAGCCATAATATATAATATTATTAATAACTTTGGCTATTGTATAAACTAACTTTTCGCTACCGACCTGAGCAGATAACAAATTGCGCTTTCAATGACATCCGACGGATTCAAGGTTTGTAACGCTGTTCAATTTCGCCGCTTTGTTTGTTTTTTAAAATCAACTTGGTCTGACCATCCGGCATGACTTCTCCTTTTATTAGATAATAAGCCTCGCCATAATCCTGCAGGGACTTCTCCGCTGGCTTGCCTTCGATACCCCGCCAGACCTTTAATTCAACCGGCTCCCATTTTTTGCTTCCTGCCGACCGATAGCAGGCATCCATGATGGCGTTGACCACATAGCCGTCGTAGAAGGTCTCCATGGGTTGTTTGCCCTGCTCGAAGGCATTCAGCATATCCACAAACATGTGGCTGTAACCCAGCGAGTGAACTTCGTCACCGACCGGGAATAACCAGCCGGTATCCCCCTCGGCTTTTTCAGCTACGTAGCCGCGTTGCCCTGCTGAGGTAAACATTTCAATACCGGTCCGCAGCCAGTGATTCAACCAGATCGTACCCTCGGTGCCGGCCACTTCGTCGCGTAGGTCCATACCACCACGGAAGGTCCAGCTTACTTCGAACTGCGCGAGCGCCCCGCTTTCGTAGCGAACCAAACCAACGGCGTGATCTTCGGCATCGATCGGGTGCACCTGTGTATCTGCCCAGCAAACCACCTCGATTGGGCGAACATCTTTGCCGATAAAATTACGCCCGATCTCGATACAGTGACAACCCATATCCACGATGGCTCCGCCGCCAGAAAGTTCTTTGTCCCAGAACCACTCGCTGTGCGGTCCAGGGTGTGCCTCGCGTGAGCGGGTCCACAGGATGCGTCCAAGCGCGCCGATTTTGACCGCCTCCAAGGACTTGAGAGTTTTCGGCGTGTACACCAGATCCTCGAGATATCCGGCAAAAACACCGGCTTTTTCCACCGCCGCCACCATTTCCAACGCCTCATCTGCTGTCCGACCAAGCGGTTTGGTGCACAATACTGCTTTGCCAGCCTGGACAGCCAGCAACACTGCCTTTTTATGCAGGTAATTTGGCAGACCCACCACAACGACATCAACTTCTGGGTCATTAACCGCAACCTCTAAATCATCCGTCCAGCGTGGGACCCCCCATTTTTCTGCAAATGTACGCGCTTCACCTTCAGAAGCGGCGCAGACAATCTGCACCTGGTCGCGGCTGCGCATTCCCATTAATACCGTTGTATAGAAACCGCCGATTAATCCCGTCCCCAGCATGGCGATTTTTGACATGCGCATCCTCCCCGATATTTATCCTACAGTAAAAAATATTTCCAAATGTTCGTATATTTCTTTAATATTTTACGTGTATATTTAATTAATGTCAACTAAGAACGGCTTGGTTGACCTAAATAAAGAAAACCTTTATAATTAATATACGGACAATAAGATATTAAACATACCTATCCGAGCCCGGGAGGTGACCCACGAACCCAAAAACGATCATCCAATTAGGCATCCGGCCGGTGGACCCCCACAGCCCGCTGCCCCTTTATCACCAGGTCAACGCCCACCTGAAAGATTTGATCCGCTCTGGGAACCTGCGCATCGGGGATATGCTCCCCCCCGAAAAAGAGTTATCCCGCGCGTATCATGTCGGGCGCCAGACGATAAGAGAAGCGCTTACTCGCTTGGTGAACGAAAATCTGTTGGAGCGTTACGCCGGACGCGGCACCTTCGTAAGTGCTCCGCCTGACCGCACCAAATTCTACCTGGACCGCAGCTTCACCCAGCAGATGGCCGACCTGGGGACGGAGTCTCATTCTCGGGTGCTGCGCGTCTCCACTGGGATCATCGGCGACAGCATGCCCCTCGCCCTTCACAAAAAAATGGGCCGCCCGTGCCTGAGCCTGGTGCGGCTGCGCTTTGGCGGCAGTGAACCGATCGGAATACAATCCGCAGTCGTGGTCACCGAGCGCTGCCCCGACTTAGATCAACACGACTTCAACCAAGAATCGCTCTACAATGTCCTCTTCACTCACTACAAACTGGCCATCGCCGAGATCAACAACTTTGTCAGTGCGGTATCCGCCACCGATTTGCAGGCTGACCTGTTGCAAACCTCGCCGAACGCCCCCCTGCTGTTGGTGCGTACCACCGCCTACCTGGATAACAACGAACCGATCGAGGCTAACACCAGCTATTACCGCGCCGATAAATACGAATTCAGCAGCACCCACTCCTATCGAGAATGCGAGTAGCCCCTTCCATGACACCCAATCCGGTTTATGAAAATATCCTCGAGCAGCCCGCCTTTCTGCGCCAATTGATCGCTTATTACTCCACGCCAGAAGGACAGAGCCGGCTGGTTTCAACGGCAAATCTAAACCCACACTTCTTAACCGGGATGGGTTCTTCTTACCACGCCGCGCTTTACCTGCAATTCATCCTCCAAAGCCGGGGTCGCCCTTGCCTGGCGCTGGAAGCGGCCGATTTGCTCCACTACACCACCGCTCCGCCCGATGGACGTTCCCTATTGTATATCTCGCAATCCGGGCGTAGTGGCGAAATCGACCCGCTTTTGCAGCGCGGGGTGGGTAAAAACGGCTTAGGGGTAATGACCAATGAGACCGGCAGCCCGCTAGCCCTGGCCGCCGATGTCTGCCTGCCACTGGTGGCCGGCTCCGAACCGCTGGTAGCCACCAAAACCTATTTGAACTCGCTTGGTGTGGCCTTCCTGCTGGCTCACACCATCATCAACGGCAGTACGGTCAGCGCTCTCGATAGATTGGCCTGCCTGGCAAGCCAGCTAGAGGCACTTTTAAAGGACGCCCAGGAGATCGGCCGGCAATGGCTGCAATCCGCTGACGGTATCCAACGCCTGGCATACGTCGGGCATGGCCCGCACGCCGTGACTGCCCGTCAGGCGGCTTTGATGACCGCCGAATGGGCCAAACAACCGGCTTTGTACACCAGTGTCGCAGCCTTCCGGCACGGCTTTATCGAGATCGTCCAACCGGACGCGCTGGTGGTTATCTTTACCGATCAAGGCTCCAGTTTTGACTCGGCCATACATTTGGCCCGGGATGTGCAGGCCTACGGCGGGCGAGCGCTGCTGGTCTGCCAGGGAATGCTGTGCGATCCGCTCAAAAATACCCAAACCACAGCCCCAATCGACCCCTATCTGCAGGTTTTGCTGGATATCGTTCCGGCCCAGCTTTTTGTCGATGCCTGGGCTCGCGAGCTAGGTGTGCCCCCCGACTTCCGCTATATCCAAAAGGTAACCACCACCCTGTAGAGATCAATGAATCATCGTCTGCGCCATTTCCAAGGATTGGCGGCTTTGCGAGGCTTTTGACCGTCATTCAATTCTGCGGTTTACAATCCAGGCAGCCAAACGGCCAGCAAGAAAAGGATAAGCCCAGAGCCAATTGAGATACCTTCATTGAAAAGGATGGCATCACCAGACGAGCCGGTTTTGAGATAAAATTGGCGAAGGCATAGCACAAGCCCAATTACTGCTCTTCAAGGATAAACCATGATCAACTTGACCCGAGGTGTGCCGCCGGCAGAAGTGTTCCCGATCGATGATTTGATCCAAGCCGGGGAGATCAGCTTGCGCGAGGATGGGAAGAGGATTTTTCAGTATTCCCCTGCGCCGGGTTATCCCCCGCTCCGCGACTGGTTGGCTGCCGAGCACAGTGTCGGTAGCGAGCAGGTCTTTTTGGGCAACAGTTCGTTGGAGCTGTTCAGCTTCGTGATCCATATTTTGCTTGGCGTGAGGCGGCGAGCCTTTATCGAATCACCTTCTTATGACCGGGCCAATACTTTGTTGCAGCGCAGCGGAGCCGAAGTGGTTCCAATCCCCCTCCATCTGGACGGCATGGACCTGGACGCCTTCGAAGCACAACTAAAGCGCGGTGCGCCGGGTTTGGTTTACCTCATCACCGATTTTCAGAACCCTATGGGCAATACCACCAGCCTGGAAAAACGCCAACAACTGGCGGCCTGGGCGCGCGAGTACGATTTCTGGATCGTCGAGGATGCACCCTACCGACGTTTACGGTATTCGGGCAAGGATCTGCCCACCCTCTACTCGTTTGCGCCCGAACGGGTGATCCATATGGCGTCCCTTTCCAAGATCCTGGCCCCTGGGCTGCGCCTGGGTTACCTGGTGGCCGAAGCAGGGATCGTTCGGCAGTTGACCGAGTGGGCGGTCGATACCTACATTAGCCCGGTCACACCGACCCAGGCTATGGCCTACGCATACCTCAAAGCGGGTAAGCTGCCCGACAATATCGCCAGTTTGTGCAGGTTGTACCGCCCGCGTCTGGAGACAATGTTGGCCGCCCTCGACCGCTACCTGCCCCAAGCCAGTTACCCGCGCCCGGAGGGGGGCTTTTTCCTCGGGGTGAGCCTGCCAGAGGGGGTTCGGATGGATTGGCTTCTACCGCGAGCCGAGCAGGCCGGGTTAAAGCTCTCGGATGGGCGAGGGTTCTTTATCCACCCCTCAGATGGGGAGCGGTTTGTGCGCCTGCCATTCTGCTCGTTGACCCTCACCGAGATCGAGTTGGCGGTGAAGGGGTTAGGGAGATTGGTTAAAGAGGACTATCCACAATGAGCCCGCTATAGAGCAGGGTTGACCTCCGCTTGACATGGTTCCTGCCCTCCTTTTCGCAATCCTCGGACTGGCTGCCCCGCCGCTCGCCGTAGGCATCCGAACGGGTGGCCACCAACCTGGCAGCCCGACTTACCCCCAGGCAAGGTCGTGGCTGTCAACCCATGGCATGCTCCACCGGTTGGGTATTACCTGATGCCTGCCGGGCAACCGGCGGGGGTCTTTGACCAAATTCATCTGCACGATGACTACGATGCCGTGTACCTGGTCACCGCCCTGGACGGACCCGGCAGCTACCTACCTCCCGTTTTGAACCGCGCTGGTCGCATGTTTCGCGGCCGGGTTTGCACACCTGCCGGCAAGTTGAGGAGTTCCCACCATACCGGATCTACCCCTGCGAGTCTTATCCGGTTAGATCTTAAGGATTATTAAATCCATAAGGTCTTGTTTAAAGGATCGATTAAAAAAAGATTTTCACCCCCGCCGCAATTGCCCCCGGGTGACCCTGGCAGGCCAGTGAGATTTCTGTATGGGGTGAAAAGCCGCAGCGAGCACAGTCGATCCCGGCCCGGCCTTTCAGATAGCAGCCCTGATGCAGGCTGCCTTCGGGGCCGGCGTTATCGACAAGCCGGTCCTGGCAGGTCCAGGTGTTGGCTTTTAGCGCCTTCAGCGCGGCGGTCGAGTTTAGCACCCTATAACCGGCCCGTTTGAGCGCAAGAATTTCATCCAACAGGGCAGCCCGTTTCGGAAAATCCAGAAACAACGCCTCGCCCCCGTTGTAAGGGTAGTAAAACTGGATCGTTACCCCCCGCACCCTGGAGTGTAAAAAACGGATCAAGTCCGGAAGCTCAGCGGCGTTGATCGCGTTGGCGGTCAGGTGCGCGTACAGCCGCGGGTGCTGCGAGGCGGCGATATGGTCCATCACCGTCGCAAAAACAGGCGCGCCGCGCAGGCGGTTGTGGGTTTCCTCCAGGCCATCCAGGCTAACCCAGAGCACATCGGTCGCCACATCCAGCGGCTGGGTTCCATTGGTGGTTATCCCAACCGAAAAGAACTTTCCCTGTGCCGCCTGCACCAGATCGTGGACACGGTAACTACCGTCGCGCCACAACATCGGCTCGCCACCCTCGAAAATCAGCACCCGATTGCCGCGCGCGTATAGGCGCTCCAAGATATCCACTGCCTGCTTATAACCCAGCTCAGGGGCTTGCATGTGGCAAAATGGGCACTGCCCGCAACCCAAGTTACAGCGATAGGTCAACTTGAAGCTGGCCAGGAAAGGACGCTGGTTGCCCAGCGGGTAATGACGCAGGATGTAAACCAGGCGTGCAAACAAGTTTGGGCGGCTATAAACTGGTAATGTATCCATAGCGCCATTTTACCAGCAAGTAAGCTACTCCATCGTCAAGGGCAGTGGATTAGAAAAATAAACTTTCCGCTCGTTGTGGTTCAAGACGTGAATTGAGTTGCCGCTCCAGTTCAGTTAAGATCTCTAATTTTCTCCGCCAGATGTAATCCTTCAACCAGGATTCTTGGATGGTGGTCGGATGTAAGCGCACACCCACAGCCAATAGTAAACGGCCGGCTTTCCGTCGTTGGGTTACACTGCCGGAAATGCCCACATTGCGGCCAGCTCCGAGGTTTAATTTTAAATCCACTGGGGTGTTAATCCTCAAATCCGGTTCATCTGGACCAGACCAATCAATGAATAATCCCGCTCCATTGCACGAAAGATCTTTGAGTGTCGTTTGATATCGGTGATTACCACTTCGCAATTCTACATCCACCTGCCGCTCAGGTTGGACCCGCTGCTCTTCACGTTCGAACCATAACGAACCAGAATAGGTAAAATCACTCAGACGCAGCTCGTGGCTGGCGCAATTGAGCATGTGGGGACGGGCTCGCACCGTCTCCGGTAGGATCCGCGAATGCAGGTAGACCGGGTCGCGTAGGGTGAAACAAACCCGTAAACAAGGAGCCCGGAATACAACATGATCAAGGCCAACTTTTATAGGTTGAATTCGCTCAGTAAAAGACACCCCTTTATACATACCAACAATATTTACCGGTGTTTGTTGAAACGCCAGTCTTTTTATCGCTGTTAAAGCCTCCCTTGTGCGATCAAGCATAGCACACCTCCTCTGGCAAAAGAGATCGCTTGAAAAAAACGACCCCCGAACATTAGAAGGTCGCCTGAAGATTTACACTACGGATAAAAATTAAGTTGTGGCAACCCTNCAGTGATTTGCTGCAAATGTATGGATCCAACAGCTTGCGCGAATCCGTCTGAACAACCTAACGCTCATATCTTTAGTATAACAAATCCGAACCGCAGATACTATAGTATGAAGTAATTTTTAAGATATTTCATCGGAAATTTAATCTTATTTTACTTCCGGTTTATTATTTTTTATAAACCTGCGTACCTCTTTGGTAAGGTCGGCGGGCGTCAACTCAAAACTTAATTGGAGGTTATGGATGGTTTTCTCCTCTCAGGATATTGTTAAATGTCTTTTAGCCAGATCATAACAAAGGATTAGCACAGCCTTGACTAGCTCTTAACCCTGGCGGGGTAGTATTGAGTAAACCCAAACCTGGCTGGAGGTTGAACCCTCACTCATGGGAAAAAAGATACTTTTTATTTGCGGTTCTAATAATCAGACCATGATGATGTGCCAAATAGCCCAGGGGTTACCCGAGTACCATTGCGTATTTACCCCCTTTTATGCGGACGGGCTGCCGGGTTTGTTAGCCAGGCTCGGATTGCTAAATTTCACAATCCTGGGCCGGCCGCACCAGCGCAATTGCGAGCGTTTTTTACGGGATCAGGGGTTACTGGTAGATTTCGGCGGCGAATGCGGAGATTATGATCTGGTCGTAACCGGGACAGATTTGATCGTCCAATCCAACATACGCGGGCTGCCGCTGGTATTGGTACAGGAGGGCATGACCGAACCGGAAGGTCTGCTCTATTATTGGGTACGTGACCTCAAACTGCCGCGTTACCTGGCCAACACGGCTGCCACTGGGCTCTCGAACGCCTATGATGCCTTTTGCGTGGCTTCCCCCGGGTATCGCGATCTGTTCCTCCGCAAAGGCGCGCGCCCAGAAAAACTGTTCGTTACCGGGATACCCAACTTCGACAATGTACGCGAATACATCGACAACGACTTTCCCCATCGCGGCTATGTTTTAGCAGCTACCTCATCCAGCCGCGAGACCGGTAAATTCCACAACCGGGCTGCTTTTATTAAGAAAGCGCTGCGCATCGCCAATGGGCGGCCGTTGTTTTTCAAGCTTCACCCCAACGAGCACATCCAGCGCGCCTGTAAGGAGATCGAACGTTTTGCGCCAGCCGCAAAGATTTTCAGTGCAGGCAATGTCCATCACATGATTGCGAACTGCGATGCGCTGATCGCTGAGAACTCGACCGTAATCTATACCGCTCTGGGGTTGGGCAAAGAAGTGCACGCGGATGTAGATGTGGACACCTTGCGGAGCTTGACTCCGATCCAAAACGGTGGAGCTTCGGCAGCCCGCATCGCAGACGTTTGCTATTATCTGCTCACCACCCCGCTGGCCGAGCGGCAGCGTACCCTGGGCCGCATCCGGTTGCGCCTCAACCGCCTGGCGGCCAACTTCTAAACCGGATGGAGCAAGCAGGTGTTTTTTTAAACGTATACACGCCTGCACCGCTATCCAAAAGAGCAGGGTGCGGTCATCGCCGCGTTGGTACCAACCCCACCCATCCCAGCCTTCCGGAACGACCAGGTCGCCACCATAGACAATCTGCCCACAAACCACCCCCCGGAATATAGCCACCGCAAAAAAGGCCGCGGCCTCCATTTCGACCACCTGGCAGCCTTCGACCATCCGTTGAGCGCGGCGTGGATCGGTCTCGCGCTAGATCGCGTCCGTTGTCCACGATTTGCCAGGGCGGTAATCGATGCGCCGTTCGCAAAGCATCTCCTCCAGGGCGGTAACTGCCTGCGGGTGCGCTTCCCCTCCGCGGCCATTGGGCAAGTAAGGATAGGTACCGGTCAAAAACCAAAGCAGCCAGAGGGCTCGCCTTCTGGATACCGGCACTCCCCAGGTGGAAGGCGAACTTATGACCTCATAAGCGGCCCAACCTGCCTGCTACGGCATGAGGCATGGAAACGTCTGGAGGGTTAACGAGCAAATGCCAAAACGAGCCGCCCCAGTAAGGTTGGCCGGGTTGGTGATCTTGTTAAGCAGCTTGATCGCTTCTTTGGCGGTCATGGGCGGACCTCTTTAATCTGGGACGATCCATTCGATCGCTGCCGTCCCGCCAAAACGATGGCGCATAACCCGGATGGCCTCGGGGTTATCGTCGATCAAGATAAACCGGCGACCCGATTCCAGGCAAACCGCGCCGGTCGTACCACTGCCGGCAAAGAAATCCAATACCCGATCGCCAGGGTGGGAAGAAGCCAGGATGATGCGCCGCAAAATACCCATTGGCTTTTGGGTTGGGTAGCCGGTTTTTTCTTTACCGTTGGTCGGGACAATGGTATGCCACCAGGTATCGGTTGGCAGCTTGCCGCGAGCGGCTTTTTCCGGCCCTACCAGCCCGGGGGCCATATAAGGGATACGTTCGATGGCATCGATGTTATAAATATAATTTTGAGGATCTTTGGCATACCAAAAAATAGTATCATGTTTGGGTGGCCACTTTTTGCGTGTCCGGCCACCATAATCGTAAGCCCAAATGATCTCGTTAAGGAACGACCCGCGCCCAAAGATCAGGTCGAGCAGGATTTTGCAGTAATGCGCTTCCCGGTAATCAATATGAAAGTACAGGCTGCCGTGCGGTTTGAGTAAGCGGAATGCCTCCCCCAGGCGAGGTTCTAAAAATGCCAGGTAGTCATCGAAAATATCGCGGTAGGCCTTCGAGCCGAGCTTGACCGTCTCGTACCGCCGCCCGGCGAAACCGAGGCGGTCGCCGTGCTGGTTGCGTTCAGTGCGGATTTGGGTGCGCGCTTGGGTCTTGCCGGTGTTAAATGGTGGGTCGATATAGATGAGATCGATGGACCCATCCGGCAGAGATTGCAGAATGGGCAGGTTATCGCCGTGGTAGATCAAGTTGGAAATCGCCATTTACATACCAAAACGGAGGCCGTTCAATCTTCCATCCAGATGGTGCGGTCCGAAAACGAAGGTCGCTCCACAGGTTTAGGCTCCTGGCGGGGAAAACCCACATAAACAAAAGCAATGACGTGCTGTTCTGCCTCAAAACCCAGAAAGTTCTTTACATCCGGATCGTAAGCGGCGGTACCCGTTCGCCACATCGCCGCCAGGCCTAAATCGTGGGCGGCCAGCAGCAAGTTTTGGACGGATGCCGCCCCAGCGCAAACGTTTTCGATCTCGATCACGATGGGCTGGTCGGGTTTGTCGATTCCGACCGCGATCAGCAGTGGAGCGCGCAAAGGACGTTTGCGTTCCAAATCTACTTGAGCCTCGGTTGAATCCGGATTTCGTTTGAGCAGCGATTGAGCCAGCACCTCGCCGAGCTGCTCGCGGGCTTTGCCGGTCAGTACAACAAAGCGCCAGGGACGGACACGGTGATGGTTAGGCGCTTGGGCGGCTGCGTTCAACAAACGCTCGACCATTTCATGGGGAATTCCCTCCAGTTGGACAACCCCAATCGATTGGCGGGTATAGATCGCATCAAATAGGTCCATGGTTAGCTCCTTGTAAAGTTCTGACCCTAGGAATTGTAATCGATTCCTGAGCCATAACAGGCGCAGAGGTAATTTGATTTACCTGAAAATGGGGGATTCTATTGACTGATCGAATTCAATAACCGTGGACGGTAAATTTCCCTTACCCTTTGTGACCACGATGGATAAAGCCCCGATAGGAAAGGAACGTGCGATGGGTCCTGCTTCCCTTTTTATGGAGTTTTTTCAGTCCACTCAGATATATAATTAAGGAGAACTTCTCAATTGGATAAGGCTCGGGCGATATAAAGAGGGTGTATGTTCGTTCGTTGGAAAAGGTGGCAGCAAGGGTTAACGGTTCAGATCGTGACAACCATGATTGGTTTGGTTTTTCTGACTGCATTTGCAATCGGAATACCCGTTCTGTGGATCAGTCAAACCCAGTTGGAGCGTCAGGCCTGGACTTTGGTCAATCAGGTGAACCAGACCACCCACATCCTCATCGAGACAAAGCAAAAAGATCTCACCAATTTGGCAATTCTAGCCGCCCAGCGGCCTGCTTTAAATAGACTGGTAGAACAGAACGATCAGATTGGATTGGACCGCTATCTCGCCGAGCTGCAAACTCGTCTGGAGCTGGACTTGCTCGTGATATGCGGGCCGCAGGAACGGACATCCGACCTTGAACTTAGCCGAGCCGTTTGCCGTCATCCTGGCATCGAAGGTTTCTTTTTGGAAGAGTCTGGGGTTTCCCCCCGAGGATGGTTTCTTTCTTCCTATCCCCTTTCGAAGGAGGCCGAGGGCTTCTGGGGTGTTGTCGGAGTTGAAGTGGATGACCAATTCACCCGCCAACTCCAGACCATAGCGGGAATGGAATTAGTCCTGTTGTTTAATGACCAGTATGGCGCCAGCAGTTTCCAAAATGGATTAACCACCTGGGAAGGCATCGACCCGGCTTTAGGAGTCGACCCCGCCCAGTCTCTTACTTTTGAGGCTGGTGGGATTCATTACTTCGCCATCCGATCCGCTTTTGGTGGTACAGATTTAGAGGTGCTTACCGCGCTTGCATTGACGGATATGATGATCGCCAGGCAGCAGCTCCATTGGGTAGTGGGGGCGGGTGTTCTGGGTGTAATTTTATTGAGTTCCAGCCTTGGAATGGTTCGCGCACGCCGAATCAGCCGGCCGCTTAACCGCCTGCAAGAGGCTGCCGGGGAGCTGCGCAAGGGGGAATTGAGCAAGCCCGTCAAGATCGATACTCAAATCAAGGAACTCGCCCAATTATCCTATGCCTTAGACGATGCCCGGATTGCCCTGAACCATATCCTGGCTGGGCTGCGTAAAGAGAAGGCTTGGAGCGAACACATTCTAGAGTCGGTGGTGGAGGGAATTATCACCATCGACAGGTGGGGACGGATCACCTTTTTCAGCAAGGGGGCCGAAGCGATAACAGGTTGGAATCAAGACGAAGTTTTAGGCCAATTTATTGATAGCATCATTAAATTATCCGAAGGGGATGGATCGTTCAGCCAGTATATACCAGCGCCGGGTGGGAAGCAGAAGATGCTGGTCCGGTTAAAAAACGGCAACCCTGCAACATTGGATATCAGCGGGGCTAAATTGGTACCCCCCGAAGCAGATCAGGCTGATTTTGCCCTAGTATTACGCGATGTTAGTAATGAAGAAGCTATCCGCCGTTTATTGGGAGATTTTCTGGCAAACGTTACCCATGAGTTTCGTACCCCCCTATCAGGATTGGAAGCCTCCATTGAATTACTTTTGGAACAACTTCCCGATTTAGAACAGCATGAAATCGAGGAATTGTTGAACAACATCCATCTAGGAATTCTTAGTCTGCAGCAATTAATCGACAACCTTCTCGAAGGGGCGAGTATTGAGGCGGGAAAATTTCAGGTGCGTATACAACCGACGAGCGCAATCGAGATCGCAGAGGAAGCCATTCGGATTGTTCAACCATTAGTGGACAAGTATGGGTTGGTTGTGGGTAAAGTTTGGCCGAATGGTTTGCCCCAGGTTCGAGCTGATCCCAGGCGCACCATCCAGGTGATCGTGAATTTGTTATCGAACGCGGTTAAGTGGAGCAAGGAACACACAGAAATCATTGTGTCGATAACCACCCATCAAAATTTCGTTGAAATCATGGTGTCCGACGACGGCCCAGGGATTTTACCGGAAGACCAGAAAACCCTCTTCCATCGCTTTGGTAAAGGCCAGGCTGGCAACCGGGCAGGGCATGGGGCCGGGTTGGGGCTTTCGGTAGTAAAGGCAATTGTGGAAGCTCAAGGTGGGCAGGTTGGGGTTAGGAACCGGGCTCATGGTGGGGCCGAATTTTGGTTCACGATCCCAATCCTAAAAACATCCGGCAAACACGAGGAGGGCGATGGATGAAAGCCCTGGTGGTAGACGATGATCGAGTCCTGGCAGATTTATTGGCCTTTTCCCTGAGAAAAGAAGGCTTTCAGGTTTTTCTGGCTTTTGATGGACAAGACGCTTTAAACCTTTGGGCTCAAGAGGATCCGGATATTATTCTGCTGGATGTCAATCTTCCCAAGACATTCCCGGTTTTAGATGGTTTTACCATTTGTGCCCGCATTCGGGAGGTTTCTAATACACCCATTATCCTGCTAACCGTTCGGGACGAGGAAGAAGATGTCATCCATGGCTTGAAAATGGGCGCAGATGACTACGTGTTGAAGCCTTTCAGCCCGCGCCAATTGATCGCCCGGGTGCAAGCACTTCTCCGTCGGGTGGGAAAGTCCAATACCCCGGCTGTGTACGAATTCGAAGGGCTGATTTTCGATCCGGGCAAACGGGAGGTAAACTTGCCCGGAAATATGAAAATAACCCTGACCCAGTTAGAAAACCGCCTCCTAAACTATTTATGTTTGCGCCAGAACCAATATATTCCGTCCGATGATTTGATTGCTCATGTATGGGGACACAGGCTGGCCAATCGGGATATGTTGCGCCAGTTGGTTCGCCGGTTGCGTTCAAAGGTCGATCGAGGGGGAGCCCTACCGGTATTCATTGATAACCGTCCTGGTCTGGGTTATGGATTGTTTATAAATCTCCCTCCATCGTTTTGACCGCTTTTGCCCTGCCAGGATTATCACAACTTTGTCACACAGATATCCACCCGTTTGTCACAGTGGGTCCTTATACTGTGGTTAAGTCTCATTTTCTGGATAAACCAGACCTGTATCGTTTAATTAACGGAGTAAAAAATGAGAAGACAACCTATCCAAAAAACAGTAGTGTCTTCAAAGGCGTCGATTTTTGAAAGGCGGGGAAAACCGCTGCCGCCCTGGATGTGCCGGCCAGTTTAGGTGGTCTCCATTTTCGGTTGATTATCAAGAGGGATCCAATCAACATGTCCATTATTTTGGAAAAATTACTAAAGCGTTACGACGATCAACCCGTTGTTAATAATGTCTCTTTAGAGGTAGGAGAAGGGGAATTTTTTGTCCTGCTTGGCTCGAGTGGAAGTGGTAAAACGACGATTTTAAATCTAATTGCGGGTTTAACCTCGCTAGACAGCGGAAAAATCGAGTTGAATGGCCGTGATGTGACCGATTTGCCGACCCAGATGCGCAGTGTGGGTTTTGTTTTTCAGAATTATGCCCTGTTTCAGTACATGACCGTGGCGGAGAATATTGAGTTTGCATTAAGTATTCGCAAAGTACCCAAAATCGAACGCCGGCACCGCCGCGATGAATTATTGGACTTGGTAGGCTTAAGCGGTTTGGGCGGAAGGATGCCGCGCCAGCTTTCGGGCGGGCAGCAGCAGCGGGTAGCCTTAGCCCGCGCCCTTGCCTATAAACCCGAGGTATTACTGCTGGATGAACCCCTCGGGGCACTGGATGCAAAAATCCGGACGGAACTAAGGCGATCCTTGCGGAAGATCCAACGCCAACTGCATATTGCGACGATATTGGTTACCCATGATCAGGAAGAAGCCTTCGACCTGGCAGACCGGATCGGGGTGATGAGCCATGGTCGTTTGCTCGAAGTGGGAACGCCGGATGAGCTTTACCGCTATCCGCGGTCCGAATTCGTCGCAACCTTTTTGGGTTCGGCCAACCTGCTGGTCGGCAGAGTTAAAGGCGATGGGGTTTGCATCGGCAGGGTTGGCTTTCCAGCCACTCTTCCCAGGCAGGAATGGAACCGGAATAAAGAAGGTCAACGCGTACAGGTGCTTTTCCGCCCAGAAGATGTGGCCCTGGCTAAAACACCGGAAGCGCTGTGTTGCCCTACCATTGGTTTGGCAGAAGTCGAGGAGACCAGTTTTAACGGCTCCTATGAAAGGCTGCGCTTACGCTTACCACCACTGCCCGGAGTGCGCCCAATCGCGCCGCCAGTTCCCTATGGGAATGAAAGTATTCTCCTCGATGTCACTCGGATACCTGAACAAAGTGATGATTTCCCCCTAGATAACGGCTTAAAAGCTTATGTCGGTGTCAGGCGGATTCACGCGATTGAGCACCCAGGCTTAAATTTTTTAGTATTAACCGATGGGTCTTTGCGTTCGCAATACGCTCTTGAGCTTGCCGGTCAAATTGGGCGAATGACCCAAGCGCGGATCACCCTCCTGCACTACACCGATGGAAGGCCGGTTCAGGATAATCATCCTGATTTTAAAAAAGCCTTGGGAACCGGTCTTTTTTCTTTGCGTGAAACCGAGACAAAAGGTCCCCCAATTCGGGCAATCAAGGAATTATTGGAAATTCAACCCCACGATCTGGTCTTCATGGGATTTCGTCCGCAGGAAGACCTCGAATTGGCAGAAGGGATCCTGGGGTTTGGAGACCACCACTTGTTTTTAGTTCCTTCTCCACAAAACACCCCAACCCATGCGCTAATTTGCGTAACAGCCGGAGAGCCTGGGAAGGATGATGTGCTTTTTGCCGGCCGCCTGATTTTCCATTTGGGAGCCGAAGCAACTTTGATGACTGTAGTTTCCAACCAGGGCGTTGACCCGGCCAATGAAAAACGAATGGAAATGTTTTTAGAGGCTGGCAAACGCACCTTGGGTTTGTTAGGGGTCCAGGCAGATTCAAACATTCTGCGTGGCGGCATTGAAGAAGAAATTGTAAAAGCAAGCCGGGCCAATGGGTCGGCCTTATTGGTTATGGGAGTCCCCCTGGCTCACAAAAGTCAGAATATCTCTCTATCGGGGGTCGTTGGTGAAGTGTTAAAACAGGTCAACGACCGTTCAATCTTACTCGTGCGTTCTCAATTTGTTTCAAATCCGTGAGGTTGTAACATGAATAATTTCTCACAAAAGGTATCGATTAGACCAACTATCTTCTTGCTCATTTCGCTGGTTTGGATTTCCAGTTTGCTGGCGGCTTGTGCTGGCCCGGCGGGCAACAATCCTACGGGTAATTCGGCCAAGGTGACCTTAGGAGCTTACACAACACCCCGCGAGGCGTATCGGGAAATTATCCCCATCTTTCAAAAATACTGGTTGGAAAAAACCGGCCAAACCGTGGTTTTTGAAGAGTCTTATCTCGGATCCGGGGCTCAATCCCGCGCAGTAGTTGAGGGGTTCGAGGCCGATATCGTGGCTTTATCTCTAGAAGCGGATGTCACCCGGATCGAAAATGCGGGTTTGATCACCCATGATTGGCGCAGTCAAAACTTTGGCGGCATGGTCAGTACTTCGGTGGTCAGCTTCGCGGTGAGGAAAGGAAATCCCAAAGAAATCACCGATTGGGCGGATCTGGCTCGTCCAGGAATCGAGATATTGACCCCTAACCCCCGAATGAGCGGCGGCGCGATGTGGAACATCTTAGGATTATATGGGGCAGCCACTCGAGGTTTTGTAGCGGGTGTCCCGGCAGATGACCCCGAGGCTGCTCAGACATTCATGATGGAAGTGCTGAAAAATGTAACCGCCATGGATCAGAATGCCCGCGAGTCCATCATCAATTTCGAAAAAGGAATTGGGGATGTCGCCATCACGTATGAAAATGAGGTTCTGGTAGGTCTGCTGAGCGGCGATTACTACGAATTGGTCATTCCCCGCTCCACGATTCTGATTGAAAATCCGGTTGCATTGGTCGATGTTTATGTGGACCAAAACGGTAATCGCGAAGTGGCCGAGGCTTTCAGGGATTTTCTGTTTACCCGCGAGGCGCAGGAGATCTTTGCCCGCTATGGTTTGCGTTCACCGGACTCGGAAGTAGCCAAGGCAACTCAGGAAATGTATCCGCCGGTGGAAGATCTTTTTACGGTTGAATATTTCGGAGGCTGGGAAACGATAATCCCGATTATGTTTGCCGAAGATGGGATTTTTGCCCGAACGTTGACCAAAGCTCAAGAGACCCGCTAATGACCTCCACATCGTTTCGCCAACGTTTATTTCGCGGCGGTCGATCCAAAACGATGCCCCCGGGTCAGGCAGGTATCCGCTTTACGGCTGTGGCATATTTGATCGTAATGTTAATCGTCCCCCTGGTTGTCATCTTTTCCGACGGCTTGCGCGAAGGCCTCAGCATGGTTTGGTACCAGATATCGCTACCGATCGCGGCCAATGCCTTATGGCTGACGTTGTGGACAGCCGCAGTGATGACTTTGATTAACAGCGTAATGGGAATGCTGACCGCTTTTGTATTGGTGCGGTATAACTTTCCTGGCAAAGCGTTACTAAACGGACTGGTTGACTTACCACTTGCGATTCCCACCCTGGTTACGGGGGTCATGCTGGTGATTTTATTTGGGCCTCAGCAAGCCCTCGGCGCCTGGCTGCAGGAGGAGTTCGGTCTCTCGATCATTTTCGCGCCACCGGGTATCATCCTGGCCCTGTTATTTATTACTTTTCCTTTTGTTGTCCGCAGTGTCCAACCGGTATTAATGAACCTGGAT
>JGI24109J20143_1000003_pt1 | contig 49159 bp, 46 predicted proteins | sample Subbio11_8B_AprC_FD_20143 | JGI IMG/M metagenome (IMG submission 20143) | reverse complement strand
GGCGAATCCCAAACTTCCAGTTTAACCTCACAATTTAAGGGGACGTCGCCAAAAGTAGTCCCTTCCATACGAATATAGCACCACTTCCGATCGGTCAACCAGGGCACATAATCGCTTGGGCCAACGTGAATATCCTCTTCGGGCAGCGGATATGGCAGCATGGAGGTCACTGCCCCAGTTTTGGAAATCTTCTTGGATTCAAGGCGTTCGCGTTCGAGCATATTGAGAAAATCGGTATTCCCGCCAAAATTTAATTGGTAGGTTCGGTCCAGCCGCACACCCCGGTCGACGAACAGGCTGGTTAGAACCCGGTGCATGATGGTCGCTCCGACCTGGCTCTTGATATCATCGCCCAAGATCGGCAAACCCCGTTGGCGAAAACGTCCCGCCCAGTACTCGGAGCTGGAAATAAATACCGGAATAGCATTGATAAACCCACAACCGGCTTCTAATACTTGCTCGACATACCACTTGGTCGCCATTTCAGAGCCGACGGGCAGGTAACTCACCACTACATCGGTTTTCGTCTCCCTCAAAATGTTAATGATGTCATCGGTGGGTCCTGGCGCTTTTTTCACAATCTGTCCCAGGTATTTTCCCAACCCATCATGGGTCATCCCACGGCTAACGGGTATGTTCAGATGAGGAACATCGCAGAATTTATAGGTATTATTCGGGAACGCAAAAATTGCTTCGGAAAGATCTTTGCCGACTTTTGTATCCACAACATCGATAGCGGCACTAAACTCAATATCATGGATGTGGTATCCCCCCAGGTTAACGTGCATTAACCCCGGTACAAGGTCGGTTTCGGTTGCATCTCGGTAGTATTGGACCCCCTGCACAAGGGATGAAGCGCAGTTGCCCACCCCAATGATTGCCACTCTGACTTTCTTTTCTGTACTCATCATTTGATCATACTCCTTTGAATAAGACGATGGATTGGTAAGGTCAGGCTATCATCCAAAAATATTTTTTTTGACTCCGTTCGTATGGCCCAAATACAGGTCGATTATACTCGCCAGCTCGAACCTCTCCTAGAAGTTAACCGAAACTGGGCCGCGCACCTTGATTAAGGAACTCTGTTTCCAGCGATGATAACGGTTGCATCTGAATCGACACCCAAAGAGAGCCGTAGAGAGGCAATTGAAAAAAACACACAATGCCAATTATACCGAGGAAGACTCCCACATTCTAGAGATTATAGCCTCTTTAGCGGCGATAGCGGTTGATGCAGGCCAGGTGATCGAGAGGACCTGATGGGTATTCTTTCAAAGCCCATGAATCGGAACGCCTGAAATAAAAAAGGACCTCGAACAATTCAGGATCCTGGATTAAATATCAACCCATTGCGCTCCCCTTAACCCGCCAAGGCGATAACTCTCTACCCATTTCGAGTTGTCGGTAAACCAATCATCGGAATGGCAATTCGTAATAAGTGCGGGAAATTGTGCATCTGATTCCACTACCTAATATTGTCTTTCCTCTTGTACAAGTTTATTTTTCGCCGCATCTTATAGAAATAATCGACTATAATTAAGGGAAGATCGATGGTTGGGTAAGCTAGAGGAATTAATGGTTATGATGGATATGATCTCGACCGGGCTTGCCTCCTGGCAGCGCTGACAAACTCTCAACAAGGGGGAGAGCCATTATTGGACCCTGCGTACCCGGTAACAATTCAAGATTAGAAAACAAAGCTAAATTATGACCAATTATTTGATGTCCAATGATTCTTTCATAACTCCTTCCGTTTATAAACCCAGGTTAAGCCATTGGGTTTACATCTACACCCACAACAATGAAGAAGGCAAAGAACTTGCCGATCAAATCGGTTTTTTTGGATATCAACTTCAGGTTTTCAAGGATAAAGAAGAACTTCGCGCTGCAACGCGCAGGTTCTCACCGATAGCGATCATCATGCTTGTCCTTGATAAAGACATTTCGGAATTTGAAACAACCGCAGACTTTTTCAAAAAACAAACCCATAATATTCCCATCCTGGTTATCAGCACCGTCGAAGATTTTTCTATGCGCTTGCGGGTAGTTCGCGCTGGCTGCATGGCTTTCTTCACCTATCCAGTTGATATCAGCCCATTGGTTGGAACTTTAGACGATATCTCAAACCCAAACACCAATTCACCTTTCCGTATTTTAGTAATCGAGGATGCAATATCTCAGGCCAGTTATTATGCCATGCATTTGGAGAAAATCGGTATGGAAACCCGCATCATTACCGATCCCACTCGTTTCTTGCAACCTTTGTTAGAATTCAATCCCGATCTGATCCTCCTGGATTTGTATTTTCCAGCTTGCACCGGCTCAGAATTAGCCCAGGTCATTCGGCAGATGGAAAATTATGTAACCGTTCCGATTGTCTTTCTATCCTCCGAAACCGATAAAGAACGCCAGCTAGCCGCCATGTTTATGGGCGGCGATGATTTTCTCATCAAACCCATTAAACCAGAACATTTGATCGCAGCCATTACTTCTCGGATTGAAAGATACCGCAAGCTGCGCAACCTGATGGTTTACGATGGGTTAACCAGTCTGCTCAACCACACAACCATTAAAGAATGGTTGGTTAAAGAAATATTGCGGGCAGAACGCGATAAACTACCCCTAGCCTATGCCATGATCGACCTCGATCACTTCAAGGACGTTAATGATCGGCATGGGCATGCTAATGGTGATAGGGTTTTAAAGAGTTTGGCCCGTCTCCTCAAGCAACGCCTCCGCCGGAGCGACCTGATTGGCCGATATGGAGGCGAGGAGTTCGCTGTCATTCTACCTAATACAACCACCGTAGAGGCGGTTTCGGTGATGGACAAGCTCCGCGAAGGTTTTTCCAAACTACGCCACCAGGGCTCCGAAGGACCTTTTTCGGTCACCTTTAGCTGCGGGGTCGCGGCTTATCCAGAGCATAAAGGCCCGGCCGCCTTGAACCAGGCTGCCGATAAAGCTCTCTATCAAGCCAAGCACCAAGGCCGAAATCGGGTAATAACCCTCTAATCCTAGGGACGGATATTCACTTCAACCACAATTGTAAGCGCATCACCTTCAACAGCGATGGACTTGATGATCGCGTCTTGATTCGTTTGGCGTACTTGCTCACGTAACACCTGCGACAGCATATCATTGGCTTTCTTCACTGTATCGCTGGCAAGATCCAACCCAGGAATATTAACCCAGGTGATCTCCACCACAGGCTCATCATTGACGACCGAAAAAGTCAATTCTATTTCTCCATCAACCTGTACCCCAGAAGGACCGGTGTAACGTCCGTAGGCTTTTATTTTATCCGGCTCGATGAAATCGAGGTCTTGAACCTCCACCAGCATATTTCCTTCTGAACCTGTTGAAGCTATGGACTGTGCGCCGGAAATTAACCGGATCAACGTTTCCTCATTGAGTGTGATGGGTATGGACAATTTCCCGTCGTTCAAACTCAATCCACAAGCAAGGGTAACCACTGCCATACTCAGCAGCACGACCAATATCGCTATTTTTCTATTCATTTACACTATCTCCTGTCTAATATGGGTTCATCCCACCAATTTAAAACAACCACTAATATATTTATCCGCTCCATTGTAATCTATCTTACGGTCCTATTTTAAAACCGTTGGTTTTGTTTCCTTTTCCGATGTACCCCCGAAAACAAAAAAGCGGGTTATCGGTTGACCCCATAACCCGCCTACCAAAAAGACCCAATCGCTTAAGGCAGCGACCCTACAACATCAAATGTGTTGAGCACCTCATCCAGGGCATCCAAATCGGCGTCGCTCATGATATTGACCAGCACGGAAACCAGGAGCGCGGTTTTATTTTCTATGGGTCGTGCCGTGAGGACGATCATGGTGTTTTGTGTACCGGCACAGCCTGTATAGACATCATAGGAGCCTTCGTAAACAATGTCCTCGTAATCAAACCGGCCTTCAAGCGTGCATGCATCCCCAAAAATATCCCGATATGCATCCAGCAGTTGGATATAACCCGCCAAAGCTGCTACATCATCCGAAACACCGAAGAACACCCCAGGCTCATCGTAATAATCGTTGAATCGAGCCAGGTCGGCAGAAGCTGAAATACTCGATCCAATGACTTCACCGTCCGAATACCAGGGTGATCCATCCATCTCTGCCCAAATGGTTGGGACAGAAACTTGAATAGCCCCGTAATCATCCTGAACTAAAACATACTCGCTGTAGCTGCCAGTTGAATTCGATACATCATCACCCAGCTCTTGCGCAAAAGAAAATTTTGTTTCCAATGTGCGCCCATTCAATTGTCCGCTTAGGTATTCCTCACTGGCAAAGCGCAGCACCTCGATCGAAAGGGTATCCTCCGACCCGCGCGTCCGTAATATGTCACAATAATCCGCCATCGAACCATCGGTAGCTAATACCAGACCTTCCATCTGGGTGATGATATCGCCGCCTTGCAGACCGGTAACATCGGCCGGAGACCCTGATTTTACCGATGATACCCAAATACCTGAAAGGGTTCCATCCTCAGAGACCACCGCCTGACCGTTGATTCCGATCGATTCAAAATCGTCCCCGGAACGCAAGGTGTCAATCACTGTCATGGCATCTTTTGCACGAATGGCAAAATTCTGGTCATGAAGATCGTTTCCGGCGTAATTAATACCCACAATCCGGCCCTGGGTATCAACCAATGGCCCGCCCGAATTACCGCCGCGGATGCGAGCATCGTGTTCAATGACGGCCCCAACCGATGCCCAAAAACTGACCCCACTGGCATTTGCCTTCGATACAATCCCCTTTGTGAGCGTATATTCCGGGTCACCAAGCGGGAACCCGGCGGCATAAACTTCCAAACCAGGGATGACCTCGCCCTGGTAAAACTCCAGGTAAGGAAGGTCGTCACCAAATACATCGATCACAGCCAAATCCCAGCATTCGGAAACCCCTAAAACAGTAGCATTACGCGCCTGGTTTTCTCCAGCAATCCATACTTTGATAGTGGCTGCACCGGTTACGACATGGTTATTGGTCACAACAATTCCTGAAGGGTCGATAATCACGCCAGTACCCCGCCCAGCCACGTTATACATTTCACCCATTTCAGGATCGACAAAACTGCCCGTTGCTTCGATTAGGACAGTGGAATTCCGGATATTTTCCAGTGGATCCTGGCTTGGAACCTCTACCGGTGTAGCTGCGCTTTGTGGTTCATTGGTTGCCTGCTCTTGGGGGGGTGGGGTAGGTTCACTCGTTTCCCCACCGGTTAAATTACATGCCAGACCAATGGATAGAATTAAAATAAGTCCGATTAATATTTTGAGCCTTTTCATTTAACCCTCCACATAAAGATAGTCGTTGGGTCTACACAATGACCATAAAAAAATAATCGACATGCCACCAGTAAAGTTCAATTAGAAAATGATTCAACCAATCTTGTTTATCGTTGGATGTCGAATATAAGATAATTTCAGGCATATTTTACCATACCGGTATATAAATTGATCGAATGAATCATAATTTCTAACAGATTTGTAAGAAATGGCTGATTACGTTAAAATCACTCCATGAAGGTCCACCTTTCCAAAATTTTCCAAGATTCATATTTTTAAGGAGAAACGATGAAAAAGTCCATTCTCATCCTGATGCTGATCGCATTATTATCCGCCAGCCTGGTTGGCTGTGCCCCACCCCCGACCGGGGAACCCGAGACAACCCGGGTAGTGTATTTAATCAATGGCGCTTTAGGTGATAACGCTTTCTATGATTCAGGTAAGGCTGGCATCGATAATATCGCCCGTCAATTTGGTGTCGAAACCCGTACCATCGAATGCAACTTTGATGCAGCTAAATTTGAGCCCTCCCTCCAGGCTGCTGTAGATTACGCCGACGTGATCTTCGTCATTTCGTACGGGTTTGAAGACCAGCTTAAGGAATATGCCGACCGCTACCCAGACAAGATCTTCGTCAATCTCGACACGGTTGTCGAAAATTCAAATCAGACCATCACGTCGGTTGATTTTATCGAAGAGGAGAGTTCTTACCTGGCGGGTGTGGTCGCTGGTTTACTGACCACTGAAACCAGTATCGCCAACATTAACCCCGAAAAAGTCATCGGCGTGGTTGGCGGCGATGTGGATCCGGTGGTAAACGCCTTCATCTTTGCTTACGAAAATGGCGCGAAAACGGTTGATCCGGACATTCGAGTAGAAAAAAGATCCCTGGGTGGCGCTTGGGATGATGCCGCCAGAGGGAAACAAGCCGCCCTCCAGCTTTATGACCAAAATGCGGATGTCGTCTACCAGGTTGCTGCGGCGGCTGGAATCGGTGTCCTCCAGGCAGCCCGGGAGCGCCAGTTATACGCCATCGGAGTCGATATCAACCAGAACGATCTCGAACCAGGCTTTGTCGTCGCCAGTGCTATTAAAAACGTTGGTAAGGCTATTGAAGACATTTACAAAACCATCAATGAAGGCACCTACCAACCCGGCCAGGTTCTAGAATATGGCATCCGAACGGGTGGGGTCGATATCGTCTTCGATGCCCAGGTAATGGTCTTGCCCCAGCACATCATCGATACCGTCATGGACCTCCGCCAACAAATCATCGACGGGACTTTGCAAATCCAGCTTTACGACGGCTCGGAAGTCTGGAATTAATTCCGGCAGTCCCTAAATGGCCGCGATCGAAGAATTAATTTCCTTAAACAACATCGTTAAGGTTTACCCGCCTAACGTGCTCGCCCTCGATGACGTATCGATCAGCTTTCGCGAAGGAGAAATCCACGCATTGGTTGGCGAAAATGGGGCAGGCAAAAGCACTTTGATGAAAGTGTTGTATGGGCTGGTGCCTTTTACCCAGGGAATAATCTTCTATCGCGGCCGGCGTGTTCGCTTTCAGGAACCCGGTGAAGCCATTGCGGCTGGAATTGGTATGGTGCATCAGGAAATTTTGCTCATCCCCGAATTTACGGTCTGGGAAAATATCGTCCTGGGCAATGAACCGGTGGATATATGGGGCCGGCTGGATGAAGAACGCGCCCGCCAATTAGTTGGCGAAAAGATCCAAGAGTTTCAATTTCATCTTAACCCGAGTGCTCGGGTTGAAGATATTTCGGTTGCTGCCCGCCAAAAGGTTGAAATCCTCAAACTCCTTTACCGCAGGGTATCGGTATTGATTCTGGATGAACCAACAGCCGTGTTAACCCCTCAAGAAATTCCTTTATTGTTCGCGGAATTATCCCGGTTACGGGCCAGCGGTCATACGATTATATTTATTTCTCACCGCCTGGAGGAAGTGCTCNNGCTCTCGGATCGGATCACGGTCCTTCGCAAAGGCAAGAAGGTCGCGACGGTTGAAGCCGGTGAAACCACCCGCCAGGAGCTTGCGCGCTTGATGGTCGGTCGCGATGTTCTCTTTCTTTCCCGCCGCAAACCGCAAACACCCGGCAAAGTCGTGTTTAAAACCGAAAACTTGAATTTCGTCAACAACCAGAGCCGCCATCAATTGCACAACATTCAGCTAAAAGTGCACGCTGGCGAGATTGTGGCAGTTGCAGGAGTGGAGGGTAATGGCCAATTTGAATTGGTCAATGCGATCATGGGTCTCAACCAACCCACCAGCGGGAAAATTTTTGTAGACACAACCGACATCACCCAGACCGATATCTTGGAACGGCGAAGGTTGATTTCGTTCGTACCCCAAGACCGTGGAAAGATGGGAGCCAGCCTGAGCGCTATGGTGATGGAAAATGCGATGATGACCCACCATCGTTTGAACCCCCGATTTATCCTTTGGAAAGGATTACTGCTTAATTTTAATTACGCACAGATTTTCACCGATCAAATCGTGGATCGTTTTAAGGTCATCCTTTCCTCCAAATTTTCCCCGTTTCGTTCATTATCCGGTGGGAATCAGCAAAAAGTAATCCTTGGGCGCGAATTACTGCTCGACAACCCCTTCCTCCTCCTCGACCAACCGACGCGCGGCTTGGATGTCGGATCGATCGAGTACGTTCATGAACAGATTTTGAGAATCAGGCAGGAAGGAAAAGCCATTCTTATGATTTCCGCCGACCTGGAAGAAATTTTCCTCCTGGCAGATCGGATCGTTGTGCTTTACCGCGGCGAACTGGTCGCCGACCTGCCCAGCGATAAAACCAATGTCGAAGAGATCGGCCGCTACATGTTGACCGGGAAAGCCATCCCAGAATGATCCAAAAATCTATTAATGGGATTCTGGGCATTTTCACCGCCTTATTAATCGGCGCGGTCATGATGCTGGCCCAAGGCTTTGATCCTTTGGCAACGTACCAATCGCTTTTCGATTTCTCGTTATTTAGAAGTTCCAGCCTGGCGACCACCTTGAAAAATGCGGTTCCCCTCGTTTTAACCGGGCTTTCAGCTTCGATGGCTTTCGCCTCAGGTGTGATCAACCTGGGCCAACCGGGCCAGTTGTTAATCGGTGCATTGTTTGTAACCCTTGGTGGGTTGTATATCGACCTGCCCCCCATTCTGATGATTCCATTCCTTGTCTTAATGGCGATGTTTGGCGGCGCACTTTGGGCCGGCCTGGCAGCTCTGATGCGGCGCGCGTTTAATATGAGTGAGTTCATCGTCACCCTAATGCTCAACATGATCGCCGACTTCTTTACCCTTTGGGCTATCACCAATCCATTAAAAGATGAATCTGCTTTTTCTGCGATGACCCCCCCCATTACCCGCAGTGGATGGCTGCACGAAATAGGTGCTTTTAATCCATCGATCCTTATTATGCTCGCCGCAGTAGCGGGGATGTGGTTTGTTTTCAATCGTTGGAACGCCGGATACGAATGGCGCATCACCGGGCAAAACTCACTTTTCGCGCGCCTGGGTGGATGCAAGGTGGATCGTAACTTTGTATCCATTATGCTGGTAACGGGTGCTTTAGCAGGTCTGGCCGGGGGGATGGTTGTCATGGCTGGCCCACACCGCTTCTTGCGCGGTCTGGGTGCAAATTACGCCTGGGACGGGGTCATGATCGCAATTGTGGCCAACAGCGGTCTGATCGCCACCCTCTTGTATGGGTTATTCTTTAGTATTTTTCAAACCGGCGCGTTAGGTATGGAGTTAATTACCAATGTGCCCAGCGAAATTATCGTGGTTTTACAGGCGGTAACCGTTCTGGTGATCGTCGCCAGCCGAGAATATTTGAACATCACCCTGGATAGGCTGGCAGCTAAACGGCGGGCAAGGGAGCGGTTTTGATGACCATTTTGAGCGGGTTATTGAGAGGGATGATCTCGGGTGCGACCCCCATCCTATTGGCTGCTTTGGGGGGCTCGTTTACTTTTTATGCCGGTGTGTTCAATATCGCCATGGAAGGAATGATGCTCACCGGGGCCTTTTTCGCTGTTTTAGGTTCTTATTACTCCGGTTCCTGGTTGGTGGGGGTTCTGCTGGCTGTCCTCGGCTCTCTCCTTTTGGCATTAATTTTTATCCTATTTGCCGTAGTCCTAAAAACAGATGAATTCGTTACCGGTATCGCCCTGAATTTATTCGCGGTTGGGGCAACCACTTACCTGTTGCGCCAGATTTTTCAGGTCAAAGGAGTGTTTACCCACCCGGGGATTCATCCAATCCCGGAAATTCATATCCCGTTGGTTGAGGACATCCCCTTTTTAGGGCAATTTCTCTCTGGCCAAAACCTCATCGTCTATGTCGCCGTGCTGGCCACTTTGATCAGCTTTTATATCATCTTTCGCACACCTTTTGGTTTGCGTCTACGGGCTGCCGGTTACAACCCCGCCTGCTTGGTCTCTTCGGGAGTGCCCACCAACCACATCCGCGCCTACTCATTACTCATTTGTGGTGTTTTATGCGGGTTGGCCGGTGCTTTTCTGTCCTTGGGTTATGTCAATCTCTTTTCGGAAAATATGTCTGCCGGGAGGGGTTGGATCTCGTTAGCCGCCATCATCCTCGTCAATGGAAACCCGCTTGGTTTGGCCTTAATTTCGCTTTTATTTGGCTTATCGGATGGCTTAGGCTTGTTGCTGCAGTCTTACCAGGTCCCGGCTCAATTTACCAGCATGGTTCCTTATCTCGCTACGCTGGTGGCTTTATTCTTCTATGCCCGTCGTGGACGGAGAAAGAAACGCTTTGAAGTCATATAATTCTCACCCTTCCCGCAAGGCATGGCAAATTGACCGAGAATTGCGCTTATCGGCCATTCCATTGGACCGCCGAAGACACCCTTCCAAGTGGTATACGAGCAAGACCGTGTTTCCAAGTGGAGACGACTTGATCATGCTCTTTTGGAATGCAACCGTTCCGGGTTCCGGTGCGCCCGAAATTCCCTACGTAGAAATGGTTATGTCGCTCGCCAACCAGGGTTACGATGTCAGCCAGGCCGAGGAGCTTCTGCCCGAAGGTATTCGATTGGCAAAGGCTGATCAGCGGGATGACTTGCGCGCCTTAACTGCCGAGTTATTGGCCGCTCTCCGCGAATCACCACAAATTCCTGCTCATGCCTATTGGCAGTACACATACCCACCACCAAATTGGGAGGCAGTAATATCCACCATGGACTACCCAGAACATGGGGTAATGCCAGGCGCCCTCGACTTGTTGGAACAGAAAACTCTGTCCGGCTGGCTTGGGCAGTTGGCGGGCGGCGCTTTTGGGACAACCATAGAGGGATATCACAGCAGCCGGATTCAAGAAGTTTACGGCGTGATCGATGGCTACCTGACCCAGCCCGAAACCGTAAACGATGATGTGGTCTATGAGTTGGTCTTCCTGGACGCGTTCGAACGCCATGGGCGCGGTCTGACCTCAAGTCAACTCGGGCTGGAGTGGGTGCGCCAGATTCCCTTTGGCTGGTCTGCCGAATGGATAGCCCTGCGCAACCTCAACATGGGCATTCTGCCGCCCGAATCCGGTTCTTTTTGCAACCCTTACTCGGATTGGATTGGCGCTCAAATGCGTGGGATGGTCTGCGGTATGCTGGCTCCCGGCTGGCCTCTGGAAGCTGCCCGTCTTGCCCACCTGGATGCGGTCATCTCCCACAACCGTAACGGCGTGTACGGTGAAATGTATGCCGCTGTTTTGACTGCATTGGCTTACGTGCGCTCAAATGTCCGGGATATCCTTGGGGAAGGCTTGCGCTACTTGCCCCAGGAAAGCGAATACGTTGCGACCGCCCGCGAAATCCTGGGCACCCTAACCTCCCAAGCCGATCCCACCCAGGCCTGGCAGTGCCTGGATAAGCGCTTCGAAGAATATAACTGGATCCATGCTTACCCAAACCTGGCCGCCGATATGCTGGCCTTATGGCATTCAGAAGGCGACCTGACCAACGCCTTCCGCTGGCTGGCGCATGCCGGTCTGGATGTGGATTGTAATGCCGGCCTGGTAGGGACGTTTTTGGGAATCCTGCACGGCGTACCCGAAAAATGGTCAGAGCCTCTGGATGACTTGCTAGAAACCTACTTGCGTGGAAAAGAACGCCTTTCGATCAACCAATTGACCCAACGAACCACTCGGTTGGCACGTTTATAAACCGTTTTAACACCGCCGAAGATTGGATGCCGTGAATTTCTTCAAAGACCCGCACACCAGGTTGATCTTCAAGACATGGTGGCCGCTGGCCGCAAGCTGGCTGCTTATGGCAGTCGAAATACCAGCCTTGAGCGCTGTCATCGCCCGCCTACCAGATCCACGGATCAACCTGGCTGCTTATGGCGGGATCATCTTCCCCTTAGCGTTGATCATCGAAGCGCCGGTGATCATGCTTTTGGCCGCCTCGGTGGCGCTCTCCAAAGATTGGGCGTCCTATCAGAAAATCCGCCGATTCATGCTGGCGGCCGGGGCGATCTTAACCGGAGTGCATCTTTTAATCGCGTTTACTCCACTTTACGATGTATTGGTCGGGCAAATCATGGGCGTTCCTCCGGAAATCATCGAACCCGGCCGTGTGGGTCTGCGCATAATGACCCCCTGGACTTGGGCGATCGCCTACCGGCGCTTCAACCAGGGAGTGTTGATCCGCTTCGGGCATTCCAATACCATTGCCCTGGGTACCTTGGTCAGGCTTTCAGTGGATGCTCTCGTCCTTTCCGTTGGATACTCCATCGGCAGCCTGCCGGGTGTGGTTGTAGGCGCCACAGCCCAGGCCCTGGGGGTAACCGCCGAGGCGATCTACACGGGAATCCGGGTTCAGCCGGTATTGCGCAATGAACTACGCCTGGCTCCACAACTGAAACCCCTCACCTGGCGAGGATTCGCAGCTTTTTACATCCCCCTGGCGCTCACCACTGTTTTAATTTTGCTCTGGCAGCCAATCAGCAGTGCAGCCCTCAGCCGGATGAATTTGGCTCTTGCCTCTCTGGCCACCTGGCAGGTAATGGCGGGGTTTACCTTTATGGTGCGCAGTCCAGGTATCGCTTACAACGAGGTAGTTGTCGCCATGCTGGACCGCGCTGGCAGCTTCCCCGCCCTGCGCCGGTACACAACCCGCCTGTTTTTTATAACCGGAGCGATCCACCTGCTCCTGGCGGCTACTCCCCTGGCGCGCTTGTGGTTCGAAGGGGTCTCGGCACTTCCTCCAGATTTATCGATCTTGGCCAGGACAGGGTTTTGGCTGGCATTGCCGCTTACATCGGTGACCGTCCTGCAAAGCTTCTACCAAGGGGCGATTTTACACAACAAACATACCCGCGCAATTCCAGAGTCGGTCATTGTTTTTTTAATCACCGTCCTGATCCTGCTCGGTGCTGGACTGACCTGGGGTCAGGCCATCCCAGGCCTCTACCTGGCGATCGGCTCCTTTGTTGCCGCCAATCTGACCCAGACTGGTTGGCTCTATTTGCGCAGTAAACCATCCCTCAAACGGCTGGATATTTGAGTACAATGGTTAATCTGAAAACCTTACCCAATCCAATCCCTCTACGACCCATCATCTCTCAGGGGTCTAGGAATAAGGTGAACTTTTCATCTTTATTGGTTCGAAATACCGCCAAACCCGCCCTGCCACCCCAAATATTTGCAAAAACGCTGGTCATTTAAGTTGGATGTCCAATTGGAGACCTCGAAAATGAAGGAAATGCCTGAATCTCATCAAGGACCCCATCAGGGTCAACCCGTCCTTTCAGCCAGTCAACCACTCGAGAAGGCTAAAGCCGCCATGCTGATGGTCCACGGTCGGGGAGCGCGAGCCGAAGATATCCTCGCCTTATCCACCCACCTCACCCAACCGGGGTTTGCTTTCCTGGCCCCGCAGGCGGCTGGCAATATCTGGTACCCCAACCGTTTCCTCGCCCCGCTGGAAAGCAACGAACCCTGGCTTTCCAGTGCCCTTGCATTTCTCACAAGTGTTTGTTCTCAGATATTCGATGCCGGGATTTCCCCCAGGCGCACCTTTCTGCTCGGCTTCTCACAAGGCGCCTGCCTGACGCTCGAATTCGCTGCCCGCAACGCCCGCTGTTATGGCGGCATCGCCGGACTCAGTGGGGCATTGATCGGTCCGGCAAACACGCCGCGCGTTTATCCTGGCTCGTTGGATGGAACACCCGTATTTTTGGGCTGCAGTGATCTCGATTTCCACGTCCCTAAAGAATTTGTTCACCACAGCGCCGAAGTGCTGAAAAAACTCGGTGGCGATGTGACTACCCGTTTGTACCCTAATATGGATCACACGGTCAATCAGGACGAACTTGACTTTGTCAACCTGATGATGAAGTCTTTGGCTGCAACCCAATCCGACCAGCATGGGATGATTGGGATATAAAGGTAGAATTACCTATCCGGTCCCTGCCCGATCCGAATTATTCCGGCTGGCTGGGACGGGTGCTTTTTCGTTTATGCGCCAGGCGGGCTGGCAACCGCCGTTTGCGATGGGTAGATCGGCCCGCCATCGGGCTGAGAATTAATGCAAGTTCAGTAAGTGCCTGAAGATCATATTCTCGTCTTCCGCAAATATCGCACACCCAGGCTGGAAAATCCGGAACCGTGATGAGGTCATCACCAATCCAGGTGTAATACACCACAAAATTGCGGTGCATCTGCCCGGCCTGGCATTCATAGCAGGCGATAACACGATCGGCTGGATGGACTGGTGGGATTCGATCAATCATCATGGATTATTAATGGTCTTCGCATTAACCGTAAAATTCTGGTTAAGAAATTTGGCGTCACTGAAAGGGTAGTATACCACTAAAGCTTTGCCAACCACATTATTAATCGGGACAAATCCCCATTTATGCGAATCAGAGGATTGGTTACGATTATCTCCTAATACAAACAAGTGATCATCCGGTACGGACCAGCTGCCGGTATACATGGGAGGTGCGGATAAATAATCTTCCTCAACTGCCTGGTGGTTGATATATACAACCCCATCCATTACTTCTACCAGATCACCTGGCAAACCCATTACCCGCTTAATGAAATCTTCTTGCAGATTGAAATGAAATACAATGATATCCCCATAATTGACGGGTCCCAACCGGTATGCCATTTTATTAACGATGATAAATTCGCCAGGTTTCAAAGTCGGCTGCATGCTGATGTTTTCAACCTTTACCCGGGCAATCATAAAATCGATTAATAGATACAGCACCAGAGCCAGGATTAAAGTTTGCAATATCTCGCCCAGGAAGCGCAAAAAAGTAGAGCGCTTTTCTGACTGGGTTGTGATGGGTTCCACGATTGGATCCGAAAAATCGCCTTTCAAATTTCCTCCAAACCACCAATAAAGCCTAATCCGCTACAACAGGGTGTCCATGCTAGAGACCATACTATGGAATTTATGGATTCATTTTCACATTTTGCTAAGGATAAACCTCGAGGTCAACCCCTCTGGCATGAACCTTGGCCCGATTGACCCATAATGGTAGATACGTCCTCTATTTTTTGTTGATTATAAGCCCATTCCCTGTCTTTGCAAGATGGGTTTTGAATTCGTTGGTTAAAATTATTCGTCGACTCGTAATCGGGTACCACATGTACGACAAAAATTATCGGCCGGAGCAGACCGCCGTCCGCATTGGTTGCAATAAGTCCAATCGAGAGTGGATGGTTGGGTCAATTTACTTGCCGGTATGGCGACCTTTCTTTTGCGCGACCGCTTCCCAAGGGTATTCTGCTCATGCGTGACCAGAAAACCTGCCACACCTGCCATCAAAAGGAAAATACCTAACCCGCCTAAAACCCAAGGTAAGACAGTGCCAACCCCAACCCGGCCTGGGGCTGCTGCATCCAGGAGTTGCACCGGTCGGACTTCCTGCAGTCCCACACTTAATTCATCATCGGTTTTGGTATAGCGCAGAGTAATTCGAAATGAAGTGCCGGCATTCACTTCGCCTATGTTGTTGCTGTACAACATCAGCCCATCTTCTCGCGGTTGGGAAGCCCCAAAGCTGGGAAATATCTGCATAGCGGTTGCGCTGCGCGGTTGTGCTACCGAAATGCTCATGTTATTGACAGAGTGATCTCCCGGCCAGAAATACTGGAAGTGGCGTATTTCCTCACCCCGTTCCAAACGCGGGTCATAGTATTCCACTTGCAACAAGACCGATGGGGTTGTAAAAATGAGCTTGATCCAATCCCCCTGCACCACGGATGAGTAGGAAAGGTTATAACGCAAGCCGTCCATATCCTCCCAGGCAAGGTTATATGGGACTCCAGCCTCGCGTGGGATCCGCAGACTGACTTGGGTAGGTAATTCGGTTTGGGCGTCAAGTTGAATCCGATAGATCACCAACACATCCGGACGGTCATATTCAGGCCATATATCGATGTGCATGCTTTCGAAAACCATGGGTGACTGAGCCTGGACTGTCCCCCCCGTAACCAGAAAAGCCAACACCATTAATCCGCTAAGGAAAACTGAGTACATAAAACACCGCACAAAAACCCACTTTTCAGCAAATCTTACCATACAAAAGCGGAACACCGTAATCCATTTCATTAAAAGCATACCCAACGTCTATGCCCTAAGGTTAATTGTAACACTTGGTAATCCGAGGGGTAATATAAAAAGGTGTCGATTCTCAAAGTTTCGTAATTTCCTAAATTTTTCGGGAATTTGCAAACCTGGCATAGTTTATGTACCCCTGTCTTTATGGCCTGGCAAAGGGCGAGACAAAATCGAGTATAATCCACCCACAGTAACAGGATGTAGAAAGGGAAGCTATTTGGCACGCCAGCGATCCGTCGAAGATTTATCCGCCGAAGAACTGCGCCATCTTCTGATCGGAAAAAGACGCGCAGAGAGGCAGCGCCGGCTGGAAAAATTCCGCCGCAGTGGACGGGTTGTGCTGGTTGAACCACAACCCGGGGGTTCGGCTTTTGAGGCGGTTGGGGTTCAGGCTGTCGAGGCGCTCCCAGAGATCGCCAAAATTCCACGCAACAGGCAAAAACGGACCTGGTTCGACCACTTATTGCTCATCGTGGAAATTTCCGCTGTCCTCGGTCTGGCGTTTATCCTTTTCAACGGAGTTTCCCTGATTCGTAATTTGAACGAGGAAGTTGCCGCGGTACTCGAACAACCGACCATGACCCCGACCGCGCTGATTCAAGCTGTAGTTTTACCTTCCGGACATATCCCACCCAATTTGCCTAACGGTGGACGCTTCAACGAAGCAGAAATACCCGAACATCTGCGCCCTCTGGCACAAACACTCGCCAACAGGCCGATCCCAACCCCTAGCCCCGAACAGGCGATTCGAATTCAAATACCCGCCCTGGGGGTGGATGCACCCATTGTGCAAGGAGATGGGGAGGATCAGCTCAAGAAAGGTGTCGGGCAGCACATCGGAACCCCAAATCCTGGACAAAAAGGCAATGTTGTTCTTTCGGCCCACAACGATATTTTTGGCGAGATCTTCAGAGATCTAGATAAGCTGCAAAAAGGTGATGAAATCATCCTGTATACCAGCCAACAAACCTACATCTATGTGGTCCAGCAGACCCAAATTGTTGAGCCAACCCGCGTCGAAGTCATGGGCCCTACTCAGGAACCCGTCGTAACTTTGATATCCTGTTATCCGTATATGGTCAACAATAAACGAATCGTCGTTACGGCCAACCTGCAATAACACAAATAACATCCATCAGGAGAGTATGCATGAGTAAGAAAGAAAAACGACAAGTATCGCCACCCACCCCAAGACGCGAAACCCCCTTAAAGAGCCAAGCCGCTCCAGCCAGCCGCTATTCAAGCAGCGGCGAATTTAACCCCGATTATTCGCATGTCAAAAAAGACCTTAAACGAATCGGCATGTTAGCGGCCAGTTTCTTTGTGGTTTTAATTGTATTGTCCTTTTTCCTCCGTTAATTTAGGCGTTCAGAGCCTTTCATCTGCCCTTGAATCCGGATCAATTTTATTGCTCCCGGGTTTCTTCACCGGACCTGTGGATGTTGCCCGGCAGGTACTTGCCGCTCGGGCCATGCCAATTCCACCCATCGACCGCCAGGAATTTGTCGTACTTTTACGACGAACGAAAGAGAATAGACGGTATCTTTTCTACCTTTAATCCTATCTAAAAATACACTTAGGGCGGTGGCTACCCCGATCTGGCTACCAGTTTTCACCCTGGCCCTTGCCACCTAAATTGGGTTGCCTTTCGGGGTTTAGCCGGCGTTACGGGCCGCCCTTCTTGGCAGTGTCTCACTCGCCGCATTCCAAACGAGCAGACCTTAGATCGGGAAGTTCGCCTTGTTTCAATGATCACCATTCTCAGGTTGTTTCGGTTTGTTAGCGCTCTCCCCTGCCGGTGCTCAGGCCAAATTAAATAAGTTAAATTTTAAGATTCATGATGGACCGACTATGCTATTTTTTTCAACCCATCGCACGTGAATCATGCCCTAAAACAACCTGGCAGACATTGATCATTATTGCAAATTTGTCATCCGGACTGGCGCATTTTTTGCAACCAGCACGACCTCTTTAAGACACAAACTGAAATGTCCGAACTTGCGCCAGAATTTCGGGTGATCTTCAAATGAACCCATTGACAAAGGATTAATTTTTTATATAATGTGGTATATACCACATATGACCAGTCCATCCATGCTAAATCCAAAAAGTTCTGTCCCCCTATACTTGCAATTAAAAACTATGCTCTTTGAACTCATTAAACGAGGCGAGCTAAAGCCGCATGACCGAATACCTTCCGAAAGAGAGCTTGGTGACGAGTTTAAAATCAGCCGGATGACCGTCCGCCAAACCACTCAAGCGCTCATTCAGGAGGGCCTCCTCTACACACGAGTCGGGAAGGGCACATACGTTCGCGATATCCGGCTTGACCAAGACCATTCACTCACAGGTTTTAGTGAGGAAATGCAGAAACGCGGGATGACCGCCTCCAGCAAAGTGTTGGGAACCGCAATTATTCCTGCCGATGCCAAACTGGCTTCTATGCTCGAGCTTGATATCAACAGCGCTGTAATTCGGATCTCGCGCCTGCGTTTGGCGAATGAACAGGTGATTGCCATGGAAACCACCCACCTTCCCCAAACCTTGGTCCCCAATCTTTTGAGGCATGATTTTACCTATACATCCCTCTATACTATTCTGCGCCAAGAATATGGAATTAACTTAGTAACTGCCGAACAAACTGTGGAAGCAGCCCTTGCAAATCGGGAGGAACGCCGCGTCTTAAATTTACAATCTCCAGCGGCCGTATTACAAATGGAACGGGTCACCCGCACCGATCAAAACATTGTTGCTGAATTTGTGGATTCTGTCTATCGGGGCGACTGCTACAAACTGACGACCACACTTTTAGCAAATTCATTTAGATAGGAGAGGAGTTCTATGACCATTAGGATCATCACAGTTTGTGGGGTTGGCATGGGCAGCAGTCTCCTTCTGCGGATGTACACAGAGGATGTACTGAAAGAAATGGGGGTCGATGCAACCGTAGAAGCCTCCGATGCTACCCAATCCCGCGGAGCGCGAGTCGATCTTATTCTCACTTCCCCTGCACTTGCGGAGATCTGTTCGGGAGGTCATGCTCCGGTAAAAATCATCAAAAGTTTTGTCAACAAAGTAGAAATTCGCGCTGTCCTGACAGAATTTTTGAACGAGCAAACTCAGCCTTAGTTTGCCATAATTCTTGTTTGGAGGAGGTGTAAGGTTAATAAATTGACTGCTCGGCTTTTTATTTCCACCTAACTTACAATCTAATAGGAGTGTATCATGGATATTTTGATTAGTATCACGAGATTCCTCGCAGATAACATCTTTAGCCAGCCTGCACTGCTCGTCGGTTTAATCGCCATGGTCGGGTTGATCGCCCAGGGCAAAGCTTTCAGTGGCGTGGTTACAGGCACATTGAAGACTGCTGTCGGGTTCCTAATTATGGCAAAGGGTGCGGACATCGTTGTTGATGCCCTGCTTAAATTCACCCCCATCTTACAAGCTGCTTTCAATATGGAGAAAAGCCTGTTCGATGCCTTCGGTGGAGCTGGTTTGGGTACATTGATGGCTAACCACGGAAGCACCGCTGCCTTGATCATGACCTTTGGTTTCTTGCTGCATGTTCTCCTGGCGCGTTTCACCAAGGCAAAATACATCTATTTGACTGGTCACCTGATGTTTTGGATTTCACTGGTGTTGGTTGCTGTTATGGTTGAGGTAGCTCCTACTCTTTCCACCACCGGTATGATTGTGACCGGCGCAATCATTGCTGGCGCCTACTGGACCATTCAACCTGCATTCACTCAATCGCTCATGCGCAAAGTAACTGGCAACGACGAGGTGGCATTCGGTCACACATCAGCCTCGACCGCCTGGATCGCTGGTATGCTGGGGAAATTTGTCGGTAAACCCGAAGACAGCACCGAAAATGTAAAACTCCCCGCAGGGTTGAGCTTCTTCCGCGATGTAACAGTAGCCACAGCAGTAGTGATCGGCATCGTGGTGGTTATTGCAGCGCTCGTCGCTGGTCCTGCCAGAGTTGAATCAGGTGCCCTGAATTACATCGTCTTCTCCGCCTTGCAAGGCTTGACCTTTGCGGTTGGTATTGCGGTCTTGCTCACTGGTGTTCGCATGGTGCTCGGTGAGATCATTCCGGCATTCCGCGGTATCGCTTTAAAAATTGTCCCCGGAGCCAGACCAGCCTTGGATTGCCCGATTGTGTTCGACTACGCCCCAACTGGCGTTTTGATTGGCTTCCTCTCAGCCTTTGTCGTCTTTATGATCTGTCTGGTAATCTTTGGTGCCATCGGCTGGGCCGTAATCGTTCCACCGATGATCATGCTGTTCTTCCCTGGCGGGGCCGCCGGCGTATTTGGGAATGCTACGGGAGGAGTCCGCGGGGCCATCCTGGGCGGTGTGATTCTTGGTTTGTTCTTAGCATTTGGGCAGGCAATCACTGCACCGATGCTCAGTAATTCAGCCCCTGAGCTGGCTCAGCTCGCCGACCCTGACTGGTTCATCATCATCTGGATCTTCAAGCCCCTTCTATCGCTGATCCTACCATTGTTCAGCTAAGCGAACACGGGGTGACACCTATCGCAGTCGTGCGAGAACACAACTCACACGACTGCCTTTTTCTTCAATATAGATGAGGAGTGTATAGTGTCCAAGATTTCTTTTGCTCAACACTATTTTAAGACTGCCATTTCCATCCTCGAGGAAATCATCCAGGATGAGCAATCGAATTTAGATCGAGCCGCGGATCTTATTACACAAAGTCTGACTGAGGGCGGTGTTCTCCACATCTTTGGAGCGGGACATTCACACCTCTTCGCAGAGGAATTAGCCTTTCGTGCTGGCGGGTTGGTGGCAATAAATCCAATCTTGGAATATGGATACACGTTAATGGGTGGAAGCGCCTCCCGCAGCACGCAACTCGAACGTCTGGAGGGATATTCAAAGATTGTCCTTGAGAACTATCATCTACGACCCAAAGAAGTAATCATCATCACTTCCCAGTCTGGCATAAATCCTGGTCCAATCGAAGCTGCCTTATCCGCAAAAGAGAAAGGATTGTTTGTTGTTGCGCTTACTTCAATGCACCAGTCTAGCAAATTATCCAGCCGGCACTCTAGTGGAAAGAAGCTTTTTGAGATTGCTGATGTTGTCCTCGACAATCATGTGCCCAGCGGAGATGCTGTCATTGAATTGCAGACCGATTTTCCGAAAGTTGCCGCTGTCTCTACCGTAACCGGCGCAGCGATCCTTCAGTCCTTGGTCGCAGAGGTGGCACACCGCCTGCTTCGGGATGGTATCCAACCCCCGATCTGGATCAGTTCTAATGTCCCTGCAGGTGACGAACACAACAACAAACTGGCTAGTCAATATCCATCTCGATTGAAATCCTTCTAGGGAATTCTATGGCCTGGATTAGCCCTGAAACGGTTCTTATTAATGTTCCCGCCCGGGATTGGCAAGAAGCGGTCCGGGCGGCAGGTCATCTGCTTGTCAAAGCTGGAGCTGCTGAACCCCGGTATCTGGATGCAATGATTCGCACCGTCGCCGAACTTGGGCCTTACATCGTCCTGGCCCCGGGTATGGCAATGCCGCATGCCCGTCCTGAAGACGGTGCCCTCAAAGTTGGTTTTGCTGCCATCACATTAGATCATCCAATAGAATTTGGAAATCCAGATAACGATCCTGTACGGCTAGTGATTGCTTTTTGTGCACCTGATTCGGATGCCCATATCCAATCACTGACTCAACTAGCGCGTGCGTTAGGCGAGCCAGGCTTCGTCGAACGTGCTGTGGCTGCCACAACCACCGAAGATCTAGCAGAAATTCTCAACAGAGGAAAGCAACAACCATGATCGCCCTTACCGATATCGAACTGTACACGCCGCGTCAAATTATTCCTAATGCCGCGCTGCTCATGGATGGAGAAAAAATTTCTGCGTATGGGTCGGCCGATCGAGTGAAGATCCCAGCAGCCGCGCAGGTGATTTCTCTACCCGGGAAAAAAGCCTTCCCCGGTTTCATTGACCTTCATACCCACGGTTTACTCGGTTACGATGCCATGAGTGCGCATTTGGCGGATGTGATCCACTCCTTCCCACGCTTTGGAGTGACGTCCTTCCTGGCTACGACCATTACCCTCCCGATGGATGAAATCTTCGTTCGCCTTGAAGAGATAACCGATGTACTTGATAAACCGCACGTTGGGGCGAAGTGTTTAGGGATACACCTCGAGGGTCCGCACCTTTCCCCCAAGCGTTCAGGGATGGCAAACAGCGCCTGGTTTCATCCATTGACAAAAGCGGAATTTGAGGACCTTCAAAAAATCGCGGCCGGGCGGATCCGGATGATTACCTTCGCGCCTGAAGAGGGCGGGGCATTCAACTTGATTCCGTACTTAATTGAGCAGGGCGTTGTTCCAGTCATTGGGCATTCCGATGCCAGTTACGAGCAAACGGCTGATTGGGTTTCTTTGGGTTTGGCGCATGCCACCCATACCTTCAACGCCATGAATCCATTCCATCATCGTGCCCCCGGGGTGATCGGCGCAGTGCTGGCAATGCCCCAAATGATTGCCCAATTGATCGCCGACAATCACCACGTTCATGTAGGTGCTATGCGCGCCCTCTTAAACGCCAAAGGACCGCATGGCGTTTGTCTGATCTCAGATGCAGCTCCCTTTGCCGCACTGCCAGATGGAGCATATACTTGGAAAGAATACACACTGAACATCCGGAATGGGAGCTGCCAACTGGAAAACGGAACCCTTGCCGGCGCCCATGCGTTGATGGATACCGGTTTTCGAAATCTGATCCAACTGGTTGGCCTGACCCCATCCGATGCTTCAATTTGTGCAAGTGAAGTCCCAGCTCGGGTGTTGGGCTTGGAAAAACAAAAAGGCACACTATTGCCTGGTTTCGATGCTGACCTGGTCGTTACGGATGAGAATTATTACCCTCATCTCACTATGGTCGGCGGACAGGTCGTCTGGCAAGCGGCCTAAATGGCAATTCTTTATGCCAGTGATGTAAACGACCGGTGGGTAACCCGCGTTATAAAAGATTTTCCTCCCCCAGAAGGCGCTATAACGCTGTTGGCAGCTCTATAGGCTTATTGCAGCAAACATCCGAAAAAGCCTATCCTCAACCACCGGTAGCCACCGAGACAATCGTCAACCGGTCACCATCACGCGGACTTTCATTCATGATAAAGGCTGGCTGGCTCATCTCACCATTGATAATAAATAAATTGGAATTGAGAAGAGATTTTTTATCTTCAGCAATGATGATCCCGACCATAGCGGGATACAACTCCGCCAGGCAGGTAACGATTTCTCCATACGTGGTTTCAACGGGTAAAGTCAGGTGGATCCGCGCTTCGCCAGCCATGAAACGCGCCAAGGTAGTAAATTCAACCGTAATTTGCATGTTCTCCGGCTTGGCCATTTCTAACCTTCCAATATCGGCCAGGATTGAACCAACAAACGGGGTTGCCCGTCCTTGGTTTACTTAAAACAAAAAGCGAACAGGAAAGCCCCACCGGCTGTCCCAACCCACCAATAATCACGCATAATTTGTGGGAAAAAATCCGATTGCCGGGCAGCCAGACCTATCAGCATCAATAAGGCCGCCGCTGCTACCAACCACCAACTGACAATTTCGTAACCGGGTTTATTCGGCTGTTCAAGTTTTGCTTTAGCGCCTTTACCCACCCTTTTTACCAACAACGCCTCTTCTCGCGCCAAACGACGTTTTTTGCCTCTAAGCAAGGCTAAACGTAAATAAAAAAACAACATACTGACCCCGGTAATCACTAACCCAAAATCTAACTCCATTGTCTATCTCCCCGGTAATTCTTACACGACTCAAATTTGGTGAAATGGATGTACTATATGTTTTCCTGTACCTAATTATGGAAAAAACTCATTTTTTCCATACCGTTTTGATAACCAGTTGGTGAAAAGTTTTCGAAGATGGATCTGGCCCCTCCTTGATGCGCACTTTCCGTCCGCGGGGGGTAATTTCTACCAGCATCGTTCCAGAGGCGCTCATTTCGGTCGGGACACGCTCCAGAGCCAATACCTGGGTGTAGGGCAGCTTGAACATAGGGTATCTTTTTTCAGGCTTTCTAACAAAAGCCATCAGGTAAAACTCCCCATTCTCAGTCGGGGTTGGCAAACGGACAAGTACAATTTTTGATTTATGCTCCGGGATGTCGTGGATCTCAAAATTCATCCCCGCAAATGAAGACACTTTTGAATTATCCAATCGTTCGCCGACATGATCCCACCAAAAGCGTAAAAACTTTAGCCCATCCCGCTCCAGGTACTGCATGAATCCTTTGGTTTGTGAATGAAACATTGTCGGTAAAGCTTCATGACAGAAGTTATAATGCTGGCTTTTATCTTTTAACATCTTATCATCTTTCTTAGGCCCATTGGGTCTGTAGTGCCAAGAAATCATCCAACCCCCGTGGCGGGCGCCCTAACAACCACGCCAACACGTTCGAATTACCTTTAAAACCGTTGGATTCATAATATTGAAACATTTTTAATAAGGTATCCAATGCATAGGGTGGCATCCGGTTGGCCCGCATCCTGGTCTCCCAATCCGCACGTCCCAAAGCCTGGGCTTGAATTTCACGACCGGTTTTGGCAGCCACGCGGGCAGCAATTTGTCTTGCGGAAAGCGCTTCTGGTGCGCACAATTCGTACTCCGCCATGCCATGGCCATCCTCTATTAAAACCTTGGCTGCTACTTCGGCCACATCGTTCAGATCAACCATACTAATCGGGCTTTCCACCGAATAAGGAACCGCATACGTCCCTTCGATCATCATCGTTTCCCAATAGGGGATGATGTTTTGCATATAAACCGTTGGCCGCAGAATGGTCATTTTTAGACCGGAATTGATTAGCTGCTCCTCGACTAAGAGTTTTTGCCAATGATGGGGCATGGCTTGGATTTGCGGTCGCAATACAGAGTGGTATACGAACCGCTCAACCTGACCTGCTTTTGCGGCTGCAATTACCCGCTCCCCGATAGTTAATTCATCCGGATTCATATTCGGGCATATTAAGTAAACAGCTGAAGTTCCGGCGAAAGCTTGCGATAGAACCCCCCGATCGGCCATATCTCCAACAATGATAAATTGGACACCCAATTCGAGCATCCGCGCGGTTTGCTCGCCACGCCTCACAAGCGCTCGGACGCTTTCATTCCGATTCACAAGAGACTGACAAATCGCTTGCCCAGTCTTGCCCGCCGCGCCGATGACCAGGATCAATTTACCCTCCTAAAATCTTAACCTGCAGGAATTATAGCGGAAAAATGTATTCTTTCTCTGCAGGGGGTTAATATAGCTCCCGACGTTAAAACCCAGACGTCGGGAGCCTTCGCCGCGGAAGTAAATTTTTACCCCTTTGGCTGGAAAGAACAACGATGGATCAATTTCTTAGAATTCTACGGCCGCTCTAGTAGCGGGAGGTTTCCAGACGAAGAAGATTAGATTCATAAGGATGCCAACGATAGAACCGGTTGCAATGGCAGGCCACCCAAATGGGAAGACACCTGGAAAGAGGGGAATGGGCAGGAAACCGCCAGGGTAACCGATGTTACCGCCAATGCCGATGACCAGGATGGTCGCGCCGATGGCCAGAGCTTTCGGATCGAACAGGTTTACCTTTTCTGCCATCATCAGGGCGATACCTTGCATACCGATGACACCGAACAGGTAGATGGAGAGACCACCAGAAACCGCAACCGGGATCGAGGAAACGATGTCGGCCAGGGTCCCAAGGAAGCCTAACAACATCGAAATTACACCCGCGGTGATCAACACAGCACCCGAGTAGTTGCGGGTGATCACCATAAGCGAGTTGTTTTCCCCATAGTTGGTGCCCGCTGTTGAACCGAAAATACCGTTGACCATATCATTGAGACCGTCGATCATCAGGTTGATGCCGACGTAGCGGTTGAGGACCGGTCTTTCGCGGCCTTGTTCGTTGGCCAGATGGTCGACATACAGGCTGATCTGGTATAAGTGAGCGGTTGATTCGGGGATGGTCGCTATGGCCATGATGCCCACACCGAACATCACCGTAACCGTCAGTTCATGGGCGAAGTTCGGGAAGGTGAAGGCCGGTGCTCGCAGTATGGGTGATTGGCCGATGAGATCAAAGTTGACCATCTCGAAGGGAATAGCCACCAGGTAACCAAAGATGGCGGCCAATAAGATCGGGAGCATCCCGATAAAGCCCCTACCCTGCAGATAAACCGAGAACAAGAAAGCAGCCATCAGGGTGACAAAGGCTACCAACCACCAGGTTAGATCGCCAGTCACAATGCCGCCGGCTACACCGGAGGACATATCTAAGGCGGCTTTACCAAGACCAATACCGATGGTGATCGCCACCGATCCCGTGACAACCGGCGGCAGGACCTTATCGAGGCTTTCCTTGCCGCCCGAAAAACGGATGATCAAGCCAACAATGAGGTTAATTACCCCGGTGGCGATAAAGCCAGCCTGTACGACCGAGAGGATTTCAGGATCCGCGGGAACGCCGAAGGTTGGGCGGGTGATGGCGGTGACAGCCGCGATGTAGCTGAAGCTTGAACCGTAATACATCGGGATGAATTTACCAATCGCCAGCTTGGACCCCACCAAAGCGATAACCGTACCAAAACCGGTTACAGTCAATACTGTGCTGACCGGAAAGCCCATCAGCAAGGCACACAACACGGTCGCTGGGAACATAGTGATCACGTGCTGCAAACCAAGCAGGAGCATCCTACCAATAGGTGGGGTGTCCTGCGGGAGATAACCAATCACTACTGGTTTTTTAGCATTTGTTGCCATTGAAGTCTTCCTCCCTTAAATATATTAATGAAAAATTAGAGTGGAGTAAGTCTTGCCATGGGGCGGGTGAACGTTGTTTTCAGCCTACGGGGTCATCTCCCTTAGGATATAACCTGGAAAAAACTCCGCACCACTTTCGGTTTTAGTGATCAAGGGGTTATCCGGCTTATCCGCCTCCTTTCCTCCTTACAAATATTCCCGTATTGAAGAACGACCCCTAACCACCACAATTCTTCAAGACAACCGCAAAAATAACCAAGGCCGTTACCACAGGAATGATGTAAAGCAACAACCTAAATTCCGGCATTTTAGTGAAACCCCCAAACATGTCCTTCGCTACGCTTGAAGCGAATTCCGTTTGGGTCGGGGGTTTGAAGTCAACCGCGGCGCCGGTGGATTTGGCGGCGAGGCGCGCTCCTAAAGTATTATCGAGGGTCTCGAATGCGGTGCGGATCATACTCTTCGCAACCGAATCAATCATACGCTGGCCAACCGAAGCGAGAGCGCCGCCAATATTCAAGTCGCCCTCGTATTTCATCAACGTTTTCCCATCGGCCTCTTCAAATTTTACCCGGCCAACACCTTTGGCAAACCCCGGAGCTCCTCGACCATCTACGGTTAAGGTTAAGCTTTCAGGCGCCACAATGTCAGAAAGAGTTAATTTACCAGAGAACTTACCGGACACCGGTCCAATTCGGACATTCATCAGACCTTCGTATGTGTTCTCTGCTACCAGATCTAATTTGTCCATACCGGGTACAGCGCTGGCTAAAACTTCAGGGTCGTAAAACATATCCCATACAGTTTCACGTGGACCATTAAACAAATGTTCACCTTCAAGTTTCATTCTAACAATTCCTCCATTCAAGATTAAGTGGGTTCCTTTGGACTACGGATCGACTGTGCTATAGATGGGTAAGGGAGGTCAGCTACCCTTAGCCTTTTGGAAATAGGTGAATAATTTACTCGGGCTGAGGTTTGACTCGAGGAGTTCAAATCGACTATCCTGGAGCGCATCTTCGATTGCCTGGTTAAAGACGGCTGGGGTCGGAATAGCGCCGGCCTCGCCCACGCCTTTTATTCCGAGCGGGTTCAACGGTGTTAGTGTTTCAATATGACCTAATTCAATCTTCGGCGGCATATCCGTAGCTTGGGGGAACAAATAATCCATAAATGAAGCCGTTAACAACTGGCCAGTTTCGTCGTAATGTATTTTCTCGTAAAATGCATTACCGATGCCCAATTGAACACCACCATGAATCTGTCCCTCGACCAGCATCGGGTTGATCGGGGTTCCACAATCGTGTACCATCACCAACCGCTCTATTTTTACAGCCATCGTTTCCGGGTCTACATCCACGATCATCACCATACAACCAGCCCCAGTTGCGCCATAGGGCGGCCCGTAATACGCTACAGCTTCCAGGCCAGGCTCCATCCCCGGTTCCATGACGCCGCGCATCGGGTTAGCCCAGACAGCCAGATCGCCCAAGGTGATGGATTTGCTGGGGATATCTGCAACCCGCACAACCCCGTTGGACAACTCCAACTCTTCCTCCGGCGCTTCTAAAAGCTTACTAGCCAGTTTGAAGATCTTTTCGCGGACTTTAACGGCTGCGAAATGGATGGCAGTTCCGGCAACCGCAGCTCCGCGGCTGGCGAAAGTACCACAGCCCCAGGAGAAATGAGCGGTATCACCGGTGATGACTTTGATATCTTTAACATCCACACTCAACTGCTCGGCCACAATTTGAGCAAAAACGGTATAGTGCCCTTGCCCCTGTGACGAAATGCCGGTAGCGACATTGACCTTTCCATTGGATCCTACCGTGATTTTTGCGCCTTCATAAGGACCTACGGCTGTCCCCTCGGTAAATGTGCAAATCCCGATCCCGACGTGTTTTCCTTCTGCACGCAGTTTCGGTTGAATTTCAGCACGGAATTTTTTATAATCGACCATCTCGATCGCTTTATTAAGGGCAGTCGGAAAATCACCACTGTCCAAAACCCCTTCCACAAAATCCTGGCCGATAATGCCCGTGTAGAGCGGAATTTCATGCGGTTGGAGCAGGTTTTTCATACGGATTTCAACCGGGTCCATCTTCAACTCTTTGGCAGCCATATCCATCATGCGCTCCATGACAAACACACCTTGTGGTCTGCCAGCGCCGCGCACCGGAGTGACGATCATTTCATTGGTAAACACCATGTTGACTTCTGTGTAGAAGCTCGGAACCCGATAATTACTGATGGTATGCGATTGTGTATTGAGCGGAACAGTCATCATATAGGGGTTATATGCACCGGAGTTATGATAGAAAACATCTTTGAACCCCAGGATGACCCCATCCTTCGTCAATGCCAACTCACAGAAATGAACCTGGTCGCGTTCCGATGTGGTTGATAAGAAATTTTCCCGACGATCTTCATACCACTTGATCGGCAGATTCAACTTCATTGCCAGGTAGGTAATCAACACATCATCGGGTAAGGAAGTAAGGATTTTCGGTCCGAAACCACCGCCAGTGAAGGGGGTAATAACATGCACTTGATCCTCGAACAGACCAAGGCGGGTAGCCGTCGCATTGCGGAGGCCAATCGGAGATTGGGTGCCGCACCAAATGGTCATATTCTGGGTTTTTTCATCCCAAAGGACAATCATGCCGCGGTTTTCGAGCGCTGCGCCGGCTACTCGGTCGACAGAAATTTTTCGCTTGACCACGACATCTGCTTTAGCCGCAGCTTCAGCATAGTTGCCGCGTTCCTGTTTTACATTTGCGGCCAAATTGCTCTCGGTATCCTCATGCACCAATGGGGACCCTTTTTCAAGCGCTTTTTCGAGATCAACAACAACATCCAAAGGCTCAAAATCGATATAGATATCATCGAGCGCATCTTCGGCAATATAACGAGATTCGGCAATGACGATGGCAACCGGCTCACCCGAATAACGCACCTTTTGTATGGCAATCGGCATGGTGGTGCGAATTTGAAAGGTCGCTCCTTTGATGGCGGTCGGGGGGGGTACTTGTAGGGGGCCAGGCTTGATATAGTCACCAAAGTCTGCGGAGGTGTAAACCCCGATCACGCCTGGGCGCTTGCGCGCCTCCGAAACATCGATGCTAAGAATACGAGCGTGGGCAAAATCACTGCGTTTAAAAGCGGCATGGACCATTCCCGGAAATTCAATATCATCAAGATATTGAGCTTGCCCGGTAAGGATTTGCGGATCTTCATTTCGGATGATCGATTTCTTGATAACTCTATTGCTCACAGCAACACCCCACTTTCCTTCTGTGCCTGGTGGGCAGCCATCTTTGTCGCGGCCAGTTTTACAGCCGCGATGATATTTTCATATCCAGTACAGCGGCAGAAATTACCGTCGATGGCTTCACGAATTTCTTCGTCTGTCGGGTTAGGATTAATGTTGAGGTAATCGACGATCGTCATCAGAAAACCAGGCGTGCAAAAACCGCATTGCAGGGCGTGTTTCTCCATAAAGGCTTGTTGCAGTGGGTGCAGGCGATCAGCAGTTCCCAGGGATTCAACGGTCTGGATCTCGTGTCCGTCCGCCTGAACAGCAAACATAATGCACGAACGAACCGACCGNCCATCGAAGAGTATCGTACAGGCACCGCACAAGCCGTGTTCGCAACCGACATGGGTACCTGTTAACCCAACATCATGGCGGATAAAATCACTAAGCAACAGGCGTGGCTCAACTTCGCGCTCATAAGGAGTCCCATTTACCGTTACGGAGATTTTCAATTTTTGGGTCATGTCTGTCTCCTGTTAATTGGCCTGCTTGAAGGCTTCGGATAATGAACGGTCAACCAGAACATTCACCAGATGGCGGCGGTATTCAGAAGTACCGTGCAGGTCGGAGGCGGGATCAACTTCGTATTTGGCAATTTTCGCCGCCACCTCGGTAATTACCTCGGCGGTTGGTAGCTTCCCAACCAGTATTTGTGATGCAGCCTGGGTGAGGATCGGATTTTCACCGACACTGAATAAAACAACACGGACATCTTTGCAGCGGCCGTGGTCATCCATCGTTACCACACTAATCACCGCGGCCTGGGTGTAACCACCCCGCTGGCGGGAAACCCATTGAAAAGAAGCACCACTATGGTTAGCCATTGGCGGTAAAACCACTTCGACTAACAATTCTTCGGGTTGGAGAACGGTCATAAACGGACCAATAAAGAAATTTTCAGCATCAACCCAGCGCTCACCACCCTGCTTACGAATCAATAGTTTTGCTTTGAGTGCAACGGTCAGAGCTGGGATTTGAGCTGCCGGGTCGGCGTGTGCTACCGCCCCACCGAAGGTTCCACGATTGCGGATCTGCACATGAGCAACCGTTTTCAATACTTCACCGACCACCGGAAAGTACCGTTTTACAAGCGGATCGTTTTCGACAGTGCTATCACGGGTCATGGCCCCGATCGCAAGACTACCTGCCTCCAACGGTTTAATATAAAATAATTCAGCCACATTGTTTAAATCGACCAAGGCTGCCGGTCTGGCCATCCGGAAATTCATCGCAGGGATCAGGCTTTGTCCGCCAGCCAGCACTTTTCCGTCATACCCAAGGCTGGTCAGATGTGACAACGCTTCTTCAACACTGGCTGGAGCATAATAATCAAATGGCGCTGGCTTCATTTAAATACTTCCTCCTGATTATTACGAGCGTTTGCTTGTGTAAAAATAAAAAACCTAAATGCTTTCTTTAGGTAATCGGTCGTACCATAATGGAGAAGGCCTGGCTTTGCCGTGTGACCACAACTGATAGGTTATTTGCATGTGGCCGAGATGCATCGAGGTGTGATCGATGACATGCAAAATCGCCCACCGGACAGGAATAGATTTCCCGCGCGCCTCCCGCACCTGGTCTAAATCGGAAACCGAAAGGGTCGAAAGGACAGCCTTTGTTTCTGCTAAGGTTTGATCCAAAATTTTGTTGAGAAATTCTGGTGAGGTGGCGCTGCTCTTGAACTCCGATTCTCGGTCGCGGGTCGGCGCCTGACCAGCAATTACCTCTCCAAACCAGAAATGCTCGGCCCCAGCCACATGGACTGCCATCCCGGCGAGCGAGTTTGTGCTGTGCTCCTCATCTTCGGCGAATGGACGCCAGTTCAACCCTTCGGCCGGTACATCCGCCAACAGGTTCTTTATAAGATTATGCAAATCTTCAATTCGGTGGGAATAGTTTTCCGATTCGGACAGCAAAGTGGGGCCTCATTATCCTGGGTTAATAGTATCCATGCAACCCTCCAAAAATGCAATCCTTGGAGGGTTGCATTTAATTAAAATTATCCTTCTTTGAAGGCGACGAACCGACCCCACATCGATTCCGCTTCCATAGCTTTCTGCACAAAACAACCGATGTAATAACGACCACTGGGAGTTCCAGCAATCTGTTTGCCAAGGTTTTCAGCATGCACGATCCGCTTAGGGAATAGATTGAGGTGCATATCCTGATAGTATTTTTCCAAAGGATACATTTCGTCCCAATCTTTGCCAAAATCGCGTTTCAGTTTTTCGTTTGCTTCTTGAAATGTCTTGGGGTGCCAGATTCGCTGGATCGTATTCATGGGATGATCGGCAGCCACGCAGTCTACACCAATCCACTTAATTTTCTTTTCTACCACCCAAGCAGAAAAATCCGCTGATGGACCCGGATGTTTGATCATGTAACGGAATTCGTCCGAATCCGGGCTGATCCACCCAAATTTATTCCAGCCGGTTTTAATGATAAGGATATCGCCTTCTTGTATATCCACGACCGATTCAACCATCTCAGGAGTATAAACACTCGAATTGCTCACCAGGTGCGAAATATCGGCAACCACACCCGGCCCGACCCACTCCTTCAATGTCACCTGACCAATCGTGCGCCCGGCAGGATAAAAGTGAATTTCACCATCCATATGGGTTGCCAGGTGGATCGAAGCATTACAAATAGACCCATTGCGAGCCATACCGAAATGAGCACCGCCGACACGTTTGAAATACTTTACCGACAGAGGTTCATAATTAGCCCATTGGGGTGTCTGCACCGAGAATGGCACGGTCATGTCGATCATTTGGGCACTGTTCATCGTCTGGTAGAAATCTTTTTCATCCATCCAGTCAGGGGCCTGATAGGCGGCAACTCGCGACCAGGCCGTTTCTACTTCCATGAACGGGATGGGCATAATCATGATCCAGGCACGCTGGTTGCTGAGTTTGCCAATATCACCCACAATCGATTCGGCAAAGATCAGGTGGTTCTTCGGCAAAGTCTTATGAGTCATTTCGTAGTACCAGTCCTGGGGGAACATCTCGTCCCAGGTCTTGCCGTATTCTTTAACCAGCTTGGCTTCTGCTTTCTTGAACTCGCCTTCATGCAAGCGGCGTATGGGGGTGTTCATCGGATGCTCTGCGCAGCCGCAATCTACACCAACAACTTTCAATTCCATATCCAGTGCCCACTGGAAGAATTCTGGCGATGGCCCTGGATGGCGCACCAAGAAACCGAATTCCTTGGATTCAACCCCACCCTGGGCGTTAGGGTTGAAGACATCCGGCTGATCCCAGGAGTAGCGATGGTAGCCGGTATTGATGATCAAAATATCACCTTTGCGCACATCGGCTTTTTTCAGGATCATTTCAGGGGTGTAGAGGGCGTAATCTGACATCAAATCGGAGATATCGGCTATAACGCCAGGCCCACACAGGTCTGTCAGAGGAATATCAGCAATCGCCCGGCCACCCGAATGGAATGCGGTTTCACCAACCAGGTGGGTCCCAACCGTGTTGCTCCAGTTAAGGATTTGACCGTTGGCACCGGGTCCACCACCATAAGCACCGGTCACCCGTTTGAAAAAATGCACTTCCAATGATTTGTCACCAGGGAAGGGGGGAGTAAAAATACTGCACCCTTGGGTGAGATCGTATAACTTGGCTTCTGCCATCATTTCGACAAAATTTGTTCGATCCATTTTTCCCTCTATAGTTGAAAAGTAAAATCGATTAGTATCCGTACTTTTCTGCAAATGCCACCAGAGCATCTTCAAATGAGCTCATGGGCATACTGACCACACCCGCGCCAACCTGTCCGATACCGGGGTCTTTGTGTGCCACACCGGTATTAACCCGCGGGGGTAATCCTTTTTCGACCACTTTGCGGATATCCACACCGACCGGTGTACCGCGGAAATCCAGGAAGGGTATCGTGAAATATTTATGCTCACCAAATGTAATTTCATACATGTCCAAAGTAGTGTTTATCGCATCCCGCGGGGTGCCGCTAATAAAAGTCACAATCGCCGGAGCAGTAGCCATTGCGAATCCGCCAATACCGGCGGTCTCCGTAATCGTCGAGTCGCCAATATCGGGGTTGGCGTCCTTCTCAGTAAACCCTGGAAAGTACAAGGCTTTTACATGGGGTGCTGGAGCAACAAACCACTGATCTTTCATGCCGCTAACCCGCAAACCAAAATCCGTTCCGTTACGGGTCATGGCTGTCACGATCGTGCTTCCTTCGACATTGTGACCTGCATCGGTCATTGTTTTGCAGGCAGCCATAACCGGGTTAAGGATGGTGAGCGCATTTTCTCCCATAAAGCGGATGACCTCGGAGGCAACATCCGCATTTTTAGCTACTTTGACAATATGGGGGGCTAATTGGGTGGTGAACAACACGGAGGCAGCATCCAGACGGTTATGACCATCATCGCCCATATGCAAGGCCTTGCCGAGCAGTGCCCTAATATCCACACCGCCCATTTTCTTGAGGGCAGCATTGACCGTTGGTCCAAAAACCTCATTTAACCACTTCATGCGCTCGATGACTTCATCGCTATAAGCACCCATGCGGAGCACTTTTCCACGGCCTTCGTTAAGTCCGGAATAAGCAAAATTCCCATGGGTTTTGTTTTCTACCATGTATACCAACATCGATGAGGAGATGACCCCTGCCATCGGGCCTACCGCCGAATGTTCGTGACAGGGGGCAAATTTAATTTTTCCTGAGGCGAGCAAGGCTTCACCTTCTTTTACATCCTTTACCCGCCCCTCGAAGATTAACGCCCCGATCATAGCGCCCTTCATCGGGCCAGCCATCCGTTCCCAGGTAATCGGTGGGCCGGCATGCAGGAGCAAATCATCTTGCATCCCCGGGATGACTTCTTTCGCTGGAGCAATCCCGACAACCAGTGGTCGGGCTTCCATAATGGCTTCTACCGATTTCTTATTGGCATCATCAATATTCATATTTCAATCCCTCCAGAAATTATGCTCTGTTTAATCCCATCGTTCAGTTCGATTGCCCTTTTTTTATCCGCTCCAAAATGCCCATCAGTTTTTCATTACCGCCAGCCGGCGGGCGCCAATCGACATGCACGACCGGGGTTTCTTGAGCAGTCAGATTTTCGGCGAAGGATTCAAGACCAACGTTGATGGTTTTTAATGGCTTTTTCAGGATCTCAAGATCGACCGCGACTGTGGCTGGTGCTTGATCGACTACCGGTTGGTTGAGCGCTTGTAAGATTTGCCCTGCATAGCGCACTACCGCCTCATTGCTGGTATTCACCCAAACGCCAGCTTTCTTAAGCTGGCTTATCTGGCTGCTGAGTACTTGTGGGTCATCCTCTGTGCCGGTACATACGGCAACGATTTCCAGGTAGCGTCCGGCTTTTTCTGCAATCCCCTTAGCTTCAACAATCGCCGGTGCTAATTCACTGGCAGGGTCTGGGTGGGACCCAAAACCGATGACCACATCGAGGATTATGACAGCTACCTCCGGATCATTGGCTTCTTCCAGCAAGCGGCGGATGCGTAGTTCATTGTCCATCATAGGGTGCAGGCGGCCAACCGTGAATTCATCTTCACCCAGATCAACAATGGTGTGCTCAACACTTACCAGCGCATCTTTCAATTTGTTGTCTTTATTAATGGGTGCATTAGCGTACACCTTGGGCAAGTACTCGGTCAGCAAATGTTGGGCTTCGTAGGCCAAAGTGCCGCCCGAGAAAAGGCCGCGCAGGTAGCGTTGACCGGCAGCAAAGCGGTCCAAACCTAAATCGGGGGTGGCAGTCACTAGCGGGGGTTTTTTTGCCAAATCAACCGCGATAGCGGCGGCATCGTCTAAACCCGAAGCAAAGTACAGGTTACCTACCTGTCGAGAAATCGGCGTTCGCCCGATGAAATTTACTACAACCGGTTTTAAAGCTGTCCGGGCTACCCGCAGCACTTCTTCGGCCACTTTGGGTGAGGGCGGTTTTGAGACCAGCAAGATTACCCGGGTTTCTGGATCGCGGGTGAGGACATTTAAAGCCTGCAAAAAGGTTACCCCCCCAATTTTCTCGGACAAATCGCGTCCACCGGTGCCAATCCCAAATGTCATCCCGCTTCCCATTTGGTCGATGCGGGCAGCCACCTGTTGCAGACCGGTTCCGGCTGCTGCGACAACCCCAATTGGACCTCGGCGTACTTTGTTGGCAAAACCCAACCCGACCCCGCCCACCATAGCTGTCCCGCAGTCTGGCCCCATCACGAACAAACCTTTTTGAGCTGCTTCGGCTTTTAAAGAAATTTCCTCTTCGACCGAAACATTATCGCTGAAGAGGAAAACGTGTTTACCAAGCTGCAGGGCCTGCCGTGCTACTCCGGCTGCGTAGCGCCCTGCCACAGAAATTAAGACCCAATTGGCATCTGGAATCATGCGGTTGGCACCTTCCAGGCTGCGCGGCCGGTAATCCTGGTCCACTGTGGATTTTCGGGCGGTCAACAGTTCCTCAACGCGGCTGATGGCATCCAGCGCGGCGACCTGGTCGCTCGCCCGCACAACGATGACCAAATCATTTTCTTTGGATGCCTGTACTTCTGGAGAGACCAAATTGATGCGCGCTAGCAGTTCTTTGTTTGTCTCGGTCCCCATAATCACCCCAGCATCTTCTATCCCAGGTAAAGCTGCCAGGGAGCGCTGGAGCTGCATTAAGACCGCCGAGTCATAATATACGCCGCCTCTGATTTCTGCTTGAATAACGGTCATTTTTTACTCCTAAACCATATCTTAAATGGTTTGACCAAACACAACGAACCAGCCAGGGTTCTCGAAACCTTTTTACTATTGGTTGGTGGGTGTTTGTCAAACAAATCCAGAATAACCCTCTCTTTTTAGGTGGTGGGCTTTGGGTTAGTTTTTGTCTTAAGATTGGAGGTTGATGAATAGGGATGCAAAAAAGGTTAACGGTTTTAAGAGACCTTCTCTTAAAGTTGTTTGACAACCTTTATAAAAGTATAACAGCTTCGAAAACGGGTGTCAACAAAACCCCTTTGGCATATCACCTTCCTCGACCACCTTGGATATTGATCAATCGAATCCTGATTACCGGAAAACTCGTCGCAAACGAACATGGTAGTCGGTATTGTCTCCCAAATTTGAAACTCGATGGAATCTGCCTTCAAGCTTTCATCTAGTATTCAATGGAAGGTTTTCTTATCGGTTGCGTCCTTTTTTAGAGTTCAAGTTTCTCTGGCACGCGCAGGACTGCGTTGGCCAAACGCACTTCTTCGGGTACCTCAAAATTGAGGTCGTTTCCGACCGCGTCGACCAGGTACTGTTTTAATCTGCTATTCCAGTGATCCTGGCTAACGTAGAAAACCTTCGCGCCGCCCAATTCATGCTGGTGTTCAGGCCAAGACTTGGTCGGTTGTGCCATTGCCAGGCCAGCCATCCGCCAGCCGTTGTAACTCTCGAAGGTAGACCACCATTCCTTGACCTTGACCAATTCCATCGCATAATAGGTTTTAGCATAATACATCGCCCAACCCAGACGGCCACGGCGCGAAAATGCCATGGTGTGTAGGCTGATGGCCAGATCTTTATTCCAGACCCGACCGTTGGCAAAACCCAGAAATTCACCATCGATCAAGCCCAAAATGGTGAAAGGATCCTTGAGACGTTTGCGTAGCACTGCCAGGATTTCACCATATACGCGAACGCCAACAATATCGTAAAAGTCCTTTTCCACCTTCATGACCCGTTCCATGAATCCAAGCAGAGTTGGGATATCATCTTCACGCATTTCACGCAGGTAGAGCGTCCGGCCGTCTTTCAGCAAGAAAGTCGCTTCGGGCCAGGGCGGTAATTGCATTGGATAACCCTGCAAAATGCCCTCTATTTCGACTGCATCAATGGTAAGGGTTTCTGCGGAAACAAGGGTTGGTAGTTTAAGCTTCATTTAACACTCCTCATAAATATTTTTGGGGGTGGGTAATCGATCCATTAATCGACAGAGGGTTCAGGGCCAGCCTGTTAAACCACGAGAAAAACAACCCCGTCCGAACACAGTGCGTCTTTATGGGGTTATTTCTCTGGTCATTTATTGTGGGGTAATTTTTATTTATGGACAAGACGCAAAATTAGTATAGCAAAGCCAAAAATCAGTGTCAACGATTGTTTGTAATTACCTTCACAGAGGTTTGTCATACAATTTTTCCAAGGCATGGAATAACCGTTGGATCCGAAAAATAAGTGTAGATCAGATAAATAACCCGTTGAGGGTGGTCCGATGATGGTTTCAGCAGTGATCCAAAAAGCCGGGGTCATGCTTAATCCGATTTCTCCAGCTCGGCGCATATCAATTTCAACTTTTTTACGCATTTGGCCTCATCCAGGCAGTGGTTAAACTCTTCCAGGTCCAGCTCGATATTGTCCGCATACTCACGCAAGCGGTCGATCCCTAAACCTCCAGGTTGTTCGTAAAGTTGGGCGTGGTAAACCCAAAACCTGCCCTGGTTGTGAGCACATTGGGCTGCCTCGGCCGCTTGGATCGAGGCTGTACTGCGGCGCGCATTATCCCGCCAAACAACACGCACCGCATCCGGATAAATGGGTCAAAATCTCATCCAACACACCAGAGTTGTGCCACATCCGGCAAGATTCACAGGCGTAGTCACCGTACTCGATAACGGTTACGAACGCAACGCTGCTCCCAAAAGTGGGGTCATCTTGCAGACGTTCTAACGGCAGGTCTGGGAATTGCTGTTTCGGCCATGCCAGAGCTAATCCTGATAGCAAAACGTACATGCATACAAGAACCATCATGACCTTACTTGGGCGAAACAGGCGTTTTCTTTCAACTTCGGGAGAGCTTCCCATTATTCTTCCTTTACAAATAAAAAGCTTACTTCATTACGAATGCCAAACCGCCCAAATCCATTTCTACAATGATATTTAATAACGGCCCATCGCTGCCGGTGGTATAAATGTTTCCTGCACTATTCCAGTCCCCTTGTCCACTCAAATGGCGGTAATTACCAAGTAAGGTTATCGTGGCATTCGTCTCTGCCGGAATAACCAGGGTCAACGATCCCAATCCATAGGTGATGTGAACATTCATATCTTGCCGCAAAGGACCGCTGAAATCGAGCGAATAAATTCCGCCGATCCCTTCAAAAACAAATTCCGCAGCCTGGCTGTTCCCTAGGCCAATGAGCTCAGCTTGCGAAGCATTGGTCTGGTAAACAATTTTATCTAACCGGGCTGGATTTGGTTCGGAAATGACTAATTTGTATAAGCTGCCACGTTCCCGGATGACAAGATCTTGGATAGCGATACCGCTCAAATTAATTTCGCCATTCATTCCCTCAGATTCAATCTCGAGCTTTAGCGGCGCATTACCGAGGCGCAGCTCCCAATCGTTGATGCGTGAAGCCCGAATAGGGGCCAGGTCATGATGGCGTTCGGGCTGTTCAATTTTAATCCCTTGCTCGTTTTCGGTAATCACCGGCACCAGGTTTGGCTTATTATATCGAACTACTCCTTCGACCAGGTTGTCCGCGCCACCGGTGAGTTCAATCCGTGATTTGTCCAAAAAAATGGCCACCAACGGATTTGCAACAGAAACTTGATTTTCAAAAGCCAATGTATCGGTTGCCTCAGGGTTAGCGGCACAAGCGCTGACAACAACCGATACAAATGTTATCCATAGGATTGAGCATAGAGTTTTAAACAGCTTCACAATTTTGACCCTCCACTAATATATAGACGTCCATAAACTCTTTGGTATTACAATACCGTCCAATTGGGTTCAAGCTCCACCCACCCACAACTCATAAAGGATGGATGTTTTCCAAAACGGAGAAGAAGGTGATTGGGGTAAATCTTAATCGGCCCCTATGGTTTTGCACGATGGTTTTGCAACACACATGGTTTGGTACCCTTGACCAGATAATTATCATCTGATATATTGCACTAAAGTCCTTATTTCCGCACAAACGAAATGCCAGAAGAATCCCTGTCGTCAACCACAGCCCGCACCCTGCGGGTAATCGAACTACTGCTTGCCCGCCCAGATGGATTAACCCCCCAGGAAATGCTGCGCCAACTTGGGGTTTCGCGCAGCACCCTGTTTGTTTTATTGCGAATCCTTAAAGTGCTGGGTTACCTGGAACAATCCGAACGCCGTGGGCGTTATCGNTGCGGTCCTCGTCTGACCGCCTGGCGCCATCNGCCGGACGACCACACCCAAACNCTAATCACCGCATTTTATCAAGAAACTGCCCGCCGGAACTGGTCCGAAACCTTACTGCTGGCCGTTCCATCGGCTGATGGTTCGCTAATCCTCGCTCAAATAGAGGGCAGCCAACTTGTTCGCTGTGTGTTCAATCCTGGCGAGACGACCTCCGCCCTGGTGGCTGCTGAACAGGTCTTAAACCCGAATCCTTCTAAACCCATCCGCACCAACGGGTATGCCACCAGCCAGTCCGACCCTATTTGCGAACTCGCCCTGCCAATTTGCCCCAATGGCAGCCTCCCCCAGGCAGCCCTAATCTTAAGTGCCCCTTCTTTTCGGTGGGATCACGAAGCCCTGGTTGATGTCTGGCTGCCAGACCTGCGCCAGATGGCCGCCCGTCTTTCCTATCGACAGGGAGCACTGACCTATACACCCTACCAACACAACCCACGCACGCACCTGCCCCCGGCTGCTCCGCTCGCACCCGAAGATATTAATTCTTTTTTGCAAGGTCCCTGGACAGCTCGCCTGGCCTGCCTGCGACCGGATGGGAAACCGCATGTCATCCCGGTCTGGCAGGAATGGGATGGCCAGGAATTTACTTTGATCGCCTGGGAAGGCTCGCAATGGGCTGATTACGTTGCCCTAAACCCAGAAGTCTCGCTGACAATCGATGAGCCTTGGCCGCCCTTACGCCGGGTAACCGTCCGCGGCAGAACTCTGCCCCTCCAACTACCTGGCGCGGAAATGCTCCGGTTGGTATCGCGCCTTACTGGACGCTACCTGGGGGATCTAGAGGCAAGCAAAGCAACCGGCCCTCTGCAAGGGGCTTACCGTGTCCAAATCGAATCGCTGCGTGGTTGGCAAGGACTGCCAGGCTGCCTTTTCGCCAGCCAAGAATCGGAAACAGAGGAAGAGGAGTGAAAGTCGAAATCAGCGATCTATCCCACACATTTCCGGGCAAACCTCCTCGCCCTGCTTTACAGAATTTAACCTTCGAGGTGGCTTCTGGGCAATTTATTGCGGTAATTGGGCCTAGCGGGTGCGGCAAGACCACCTTGTTGCGTCTGATCGCCAATTTACTTACCCCGAGTGCCGGAAAAATCACCATCGCAGGCCTTTCTCCGGCTCAGGTTAACCAAGCCCAACGGCTGGCCTGGATGGCCCAAAACCCAGCCCTGCTGCCCTGGCTGAACACGCTCGATAATATCAACCTGGCCCGGCGCCTGGTGCAGCCTAATGGTAACCCAGGTCTGACCGCTCAAGCAGCGCTCGAACGGGTGGGGCTGGCTGCTTATGCCAGGGCGTATCCGCCTACGCTTTCCGGGGGGATGCAGCAGCGGGCAGCCCTAGCACGCATTCTAACCCTGAATGCTGGTTTATGGCTGATGGATGAGCCCTTCGCTGCTTTAGATGAAATCACCCGCGAAAACCTGGCTGTGGAACTGCTCGGGATCTGGCAGCCTCTAAAACCGACCGTCTTGTGGGTTACCCATAATATCTATGAGGCTCTGCGCCTGGCCGACCGGGTTATCGCGCTAAGCTCTGCACCTGCCCAAATCATTTTTGATGAATCCATCGACCTGCAGCGCCCACGGGTTGAAAGCCAGCCAGCTTTTCAACAAATTCTGGCAAGATTACGATCTGCATTGGGGGCAGGTAGCTCACCCCATTGGGGGCAGTTGTGAATTTATCCATCCACCGGCCGGCTGTAATTGCCGGGGGTATCGTGCTGATATTCCTGACTGCCTGGGAAAGCACGGTTCATTTGCTAAAATTCCCAGTTTATTTACTCCCAGCCCCTTCGCGTGTCTTTCGGACCCTGTTCGACCACCCACTTTTGTATTTGGAAGCCTCAGCTTATACCTTGGGGGAAGCGCTGGCCGGGTTGTTATTGGGAGTTCTGGCCGGAACCATCTTGGCCGCGCTGTTGACTCTGTTCCCGGGCATCGAGGACGGTGTAATGACCCTGGCAATTCTGATCAAATCCACTCCACTGGTGGCGATAGCCCCTTTATTGACCTTATGGTTGGGTTTCGGTGTGTTGCCTAAGATCCTGATCACGGCACTCCTGACCTTTTTTCCAGTTTTGGTAAACGTTCTAAGCGGATTCCAACGTATCGACCGCCCGCTAATGGACCTTTTTCATTCCTACCATGCATCCCGTTGGGAAATTTTCCGCTATTTACGCATCCCATTGGCCTTGCCATACCTTTTTGCCGCGCTCAAGATCAGCACGCCCCTGGCATTGATCGGTGCAGTGGTGGCCGAATGGTCGGGGGCGAGCAATGGGTTGGGACACATGATGTGGCTGGCGTATTCCAACCTCAACCTACCCTTCATGTTTGCAGCCACCTTCATACTGGCGGCTGCCGGAATGCTGTTATACCAACTGGTGCTCTGGACAGAACAACGGGTTATTTTCTGGCAAACCCTTTCTTCGGAGGATTAGCACGATGTTTTCAAAAGTCCTGGTTGGTTTGTTTATTTTGTTCTTAACCGCTTGTACACCTGGCCAGTTTATTCCGGCAGAGGATGAGTCTACCCCCATGCCCCTAACCTTTATGGCCGGTTTTAAACCCCAGGCGAATCTGCCCTTTGTTGGGGTTTATGTCGCCCAAAAAAAGGGTTTCTTCGAAGCAGAAAATCTTGCAGTCACCATCGAGCATTCTACCGGTCAGGGCGAACACCTGCAGTTACTGGCAGCCGGCAAAATTCAGGTCACCACCCAGGATGCCGCTGTCCTGCTTCAGAGGCGGGCTGATCCAGGTTTGCCGTTGGTCTCCATTGCCCTGATCGGACAGCGCGGCCAGCAGGCTTATGCTGCCCTGACCTCGACCGGGATAAGCAGCCCTAAAGATTGGGAAGGACGCACGGTAGGATATAAAGGGACCCCGCCGCCGGATTTATTCGCCTTGCTCAAGGCGGCTGGAGCCGACCCGGACAAGGTAGAGCTGGTCAACGTCGGTTTCGATCCGCGCCTGTTAACCGAGGGAAAAATAGACGTTTATCCGGTGTTTAAATCCAATGAGCCGTATCTCATCCGGTCGTGGGGATACGACCTGGTGCTGTGGGATGCTACCGAATACGATGTGCCCAGTTTGGGTCTGAGTTATGTCACCAACGAAACCATCCTTAAAGATCAGCCGGAAGCATTAACCCGTTTTGTTCGGGCTGCCCTCAAGGGCATCCAATATGCCCAGGATCACCCAGATGAGGCAGTCGAAATTGTAATGGAGTATACTGGTCCACAAGCAGATCCTGAACACATGCGCTTTATGCTCGAGACGGAGTTGTTGGATGCCCACAGTGGGGTAACGGAACAACACGGGATTGGCTGGCAAACCACGGAACAATGGCAGGCTCTGGCAGATATGCTGCACAGTTATGGAATTATGCCGGTTATGGACGCCGATCAGGTTTTCAGCAATGAGATTCTTGAAGCCGGACAAAAGTGATCGGATGAGCCCAATTTTAACCGATCTAATCAACACCTTTGGATTTCTTTCCCGCCCCAGATTCTGGCTGCGTTTAGGCGCAGTGTTAGTCCTTACCTGGCATTTTACCGTGGCAGGGTTGAGCTGGTACTATACCTCCGCCATTTTAAACCCAACCTGCCCACCCGCCAATGACCGCCGCGAGGGTTATCAATTGGTGACATTAACCACCACCGATGGTGCCCAACTTTCCGGGTGGTGGAACCCTCCCAAAAATGGGATGGTCGTCATTCTTTTACCGGGCCATGCCGGCAACCGCGATGCGATGCTGCCCGAAGCAGAGTTCCTGATCCGGAACGGGTATGGGATTCTGTCACTCGATTCTCGTGGTTGCAGTAATCAAAAAGCTACCCTTGGTTATCGCGAAGCCGCCGATGCCGGGGAAATGCTTACCTTTGTGTTGGCCCAGCCGGAAGTAGAAAAAGTTGGCGTACTTGGTTTCTCGGCTGGGGGGGTGGCGGCCATCCTCAGCGCGGAGCAGCACCCCCAAATCCAAGCCGTGATCGCCCAGGGCAACTACAGCGACCTGGCCTTCGAAATCACCAATCGGACCGAGGCGCCCTCGCCACTCGATTGGCAGATGCGCCATGGGGTCAAGTTGTCGATGTGGGCTCAGATTGGGGTCTGGCCCGGCAACGTAAACCCGCTGCGCACATTGAAGACCCTGCCGCCGCGGCCGGTGCTGCTTGTTCACGGCGAGAAGGAAGCTGAAAATAACCGCGCACTCCAACAGTATGCTGCCGCTCGCGAACCCAAAGCGCTTTGGATTGTTCCTGGGGTAGGGCATGGCGGCTACCAACAGGCGGCTTCAGCGGAATACGAGCAGCGGATCCTCAGTTTCTTCGCGGATAGTTTCGCTGAGTGACCCTGACAATCAACGTTTTCGGATGGTACCCTCCACCCTACCACCAGCGTCAACCTATGCGCTTAACCGGTACACCTGGTGTTGCGGCACGGCAAAGACCCCCAACCAGATTGGCGCTCCACTTCGCCCGACCGATGCACCCCGCGGGCTGGGTAGTGAGACGGTTCAACCCAATTGCCTCGAGTTACGAACCGAAAAGCGGTCCCTGTGGATGCGGTGGATAGGAGGGTGATGCAAACCTTAACCTCTCGGCAGCGCGAACCGAATGAGCGGGTGGCAAAAGTAAAACTTCTGGGTTAACCAGCCGTGCAGGATAGCCCGGCTCCAGGCGCCGTTAATCTTCGTCCATCTGGGGTTTATCCACGCTATCCAACAATCGCTTCGCTAAAAATTCCTCGATGCGGGAAAAATAATCTGAAATCGAAGACGGAAGGCGGAATCCATGCCCCTCACCGGGATATAGGATCAATTGTATATCGATACCTCGTTCGATCAACCGATTTACCATTAACTGAGATTGTTCGAGAGGGACCACCCGGTCCTCTTCGCCATGAAAGATGAGCAGCGCATCCTGAACCTTGTCGNAGTGAAACAAAGGCGAATAATCCTGGTATCGTTGCAAGTAATCCGGCAGCTTACCTACCAGCCATTCGGTGTAATGCGATTCGAATTTGTGTGTTTCGTTGTCGATCGTCAATAGATTCGTCACCGGATAGAGGGCGATCCCGGCCTTAAAAACCCCGGGGTGCTGGACCAGGGCATTGAGAACTGTAAATCCACCCGCGCTGCCGCCGTGAATCACCATCCGGGCTGGGTCAGCCAAACCGCGTTCGGCGAATGACTGGGCAGCGGAGACCGCATCCATGACGTCCAATTCGCCCCAATGCCCAGCGAGCGCATCCTGATAGCTGCGCCCCAGCCCGGCACTACCGCGGTAATTAACATCCAGCCAGGCGTATCCGCGAGTGGTAAAGTAATGGGCTTCACGCGGGAATTCCATGGCCACCTGCGAGGTTGGGCCGCCATGGACATTGACGATCAACGGTGGTGTGCCTTCTCCATGCACACCCGCCAGGTGGGGTGGGTAATAGATACCGTGCACATCCACCCCGTCCAGGCTTTGCCAGGTCACCTGCTGCGACTTGGAGAAAACCTCCGGCGGGAACATCCAGGCGGCATTGTAAGCCAGCGGGCGCCAGCGCTTCCCATCCCAGCGGATGACACGCTCGGGGTGCTGCGACGAGGAAGCGATGAGGGCGATCTCGTCGCTCACAGGTGAGGCACTGAGCTGTTTGAGCCAGGTGAAGGGGCTGGTATCCATTTGGGTAATACGACCATCCTGCACATCAACCACCCACAGGGATGCCTGCCCGCCATAATTCCGTAAAAAATAGATCCGGCCCGAATCGGCACTCCAGGCGGTATGGCGCATCCCCTGTATCCAGGCTGGGGTGCGCAGCAATACCCGCTCACCTTCGATGAGAACACGCCGCTCCCCACTGGCCAACTCCAACAGAACCAGCTTTTCCCAATTGCCGCCCGAAGCTAGATAACTCATCCACCGCCCGTCGGCGGAGAAACGCGGCTCGCTAAAGACCTCTCCAGGTTCAGCAGCGATAACTTCGCGGCCCACCAACTGGGGGGGTTCTCCGTCTAAGGATACTAACACAACCCGCGATTCACGCCAGGGCATGTAAGGATGGTCCCACTCGACCCAGGCAATCTGTTCCCCGGAGGGATGCCAGGCTGGCTGCATGTAGAAATCGGCATCGGAATTAAGGGCACGGGCAGGTTCCTCGCCGTGAACATCCACAAGCGAGAGCGCGTCCTCGACCCCGTTTGAGCGGATGAAGGCCAGCCAGCCTCCCTTGGGTGAGACCACGGGTGAAGCGGTCGAAAATTCCGGATCGGTGATCGGATAGGCTTGCGGCCAACCAAAATCCTGGCGATACAGGCGGTGGTCGCTGCAGGCAAAAAAAAGGGCGCCCTTGCTGGTTGTAAATTCTCCGCCACCGTAGCCGACCGTACCACGCACCGAGTGTTCGAAGGTCAGGGCGTAGGGGGCATCGCCCAATTGCTGTCCAACCAATACCCCTTGCCCACCGCGCCCCTCTAGCCAGACCAATCCTTTGCCGTCCGCCGTCCACTGAACATCTTCAAAACGGGTGCGACTGGCCATCAAGTTTGCGCTGACATGGCTCTGCCACTGCCCGTAAGGTTGTGAGGTTTCGATATTAGGCATGCTGTCCTCCTGCTGTTAGCTCATTGGATCATGGCTGGATGGTATCCATTATACCGATTTTCGCCACCGGTTCGGTAGCGGCGTTCAGATATTGGTGTTCATCTACGTCCAGAGAATCACAAATTCGGGGAGCACCTTCCTGCAAAGAGGGTTAGCCGGATCGAGGGCTATCCTCAACATCCGCAAAATAAAACTCCCCACCTGAAGTGAGGAGTTTCGGTAAAGCCACGTAATGGAGATTATGAGATGATATGGGCGGTTCAGAAGCCCTTAGGAAAGGGCTGCTTCAACCCCCACGAATACGTTCGGTTCGAACTGTTCGAGCAAACGCTGGATGGGCTGAAAGCCGCTCACCCGTTGGCGCAGCTGGCCATCTACAAACAGGAGCACAGTTGGTAGGGTGAACACCATAAATCGGAGCGCCAGGTCCGAAGCCTCATCCACATCAATTTTACCGAAGATGACTTTACCGCCCATCCGAGTTTGGAGTTTTGCCAGTTCAGGCTCAAGCCGTTTGCACGGCCCGCACCATACTGCCCCAAACTCTACCAGGAAGGGTTGTTTTGATTTTAGAACCTTTTCGTCAAAGTTGGCCGATGTAACCGGCTCAAGTGTTTTCATCAGTCGATCCCTCCAATTAGTAAACAATAGATAGTAGAATTATATCCGTTCAATGTTAATGTTTGATTATTTTCTTATTTAACGTTTTTCTTACTTAAATTTCGATTTGCACCTCTCTCCTTACCGCTCCCTATGACTTTATCCACCCGCCACGGAACGCTCACTTTCCCGATTTTTATGCCCGACGCTACTTTTGGGGTCGTGCGCACGATCGATGCGCAGGATCTGGTCGCCTGCCGCATCGAAGCACTGGTGATGAACACCTACCACCTGATGCAGAAACCCGGCTCGACCACCATTCAAGCCCTGGGCGGGTTGCATCACATGAGCGCCTGGTCGCGACCGATTATCACGGATTCTGGCGGTTTTCAGGCTTATTCGCTTGTCCGCCAAAATCCGAAATTTGGACGCCTGGACGATCGCGGGATCACCTTCAGGCCGGATGGAGGCACCCGCAAATTTCAGCTTACCCCCGAAAAAGGAATTCAACTTCAGTTGAGTTACGGCAGCGACGTGCTTATCTGCCTGGACGACTGCACCCATGTGGATGCACCCCGCAGCGAGCAGGAGATTTCTGTCAAACGGACGATCGAGTGGGCCCGCCGTTCTCGGAAGGAGTTTGACCGTCTGTGCGAGCAAAAGAAACTGGAGGATCATCTTAAACCCTTAATTTTTGGGGTAATCCAGGGCGGTGGCGAGTTGGACCTGCGCAAAGCCTGCGCCGAAGCCCTGCTGGAAATCGGTTTCGATGGTTTCGGGTTTGGCGGCTGGCCGCTGGATTCGACCGGGCAGTTACTGGTTGAAATCCTCGAGTACACCCGCAGCCTGGTACCGACCCATTTCCCGCTGCACGCTCTGGGGATCGGCCACCCACACAATGTGGTGACCGGGCATAAACTGGGTTACGGCATCTTCGACTGCGCCATGCCGACCCGTGATGCCCGTCACGGGCGGTTGTACACCTTTACGACTCCACCCGGCGATAATGGCGGGATAAGCGGCGAATGGTTAAAATACCTGTACATTAACGATGAGGGTCACAAAAAAAACGGTCTGCCGGTTTCCCTGTACTGCGACTGTCCAGCTTGCCGCCAGTATGCCATCGGTTACTTGCATCACCTGTTTAAAATTAACGACAGTTTGTTCTTGCGCCTGGCAACCCTTCACAATTTGCGCTTCATGACCCAACTAACCGAGCGCATCCGGATGCACAGCGGATGACCGCTGCAAATAAGATCGAAGAACTGGTGCAAGCGGTGCGCAACACCGCCAAGTACGCTGCCATCGATCTTGATCTGGTAACCCGCCTGGTGCAGCAGGAACTTAAAAAAAGGCGAAGTGACAAAGAAACCATTAAAGCCGTGCGCAGCAAACTCCACCAAATCGGAGGCGCTTACCTTGAAAAACCAATCGACTATGCTCAATGGATGGATCAGGTCGCTAAACTGCCCCCCGATTTGGGTCATGAAGATACCAAAAAGTTTTGTCGGCAAAGCATGTTGGCGCACACTTCCACCCGCGAACGGCTGCCTTACCTCGAAGACCTGCTTCAAACCTGCCTGAACCCCCTTGGCCCTCTCCGTTCGCTGTCGGACCTGGCCTGCGGATTGAACCCATTGTCGCTGCCCTGGTTGTTTCTTGCAAAGGGGGCGACCATCCAGGCTATC